>JGI24729J20445_1000619_pt1 | contig 17081 bp, 17 predicted proteins | sample EPASupsiteSAE323_FD_20445 | JGI IMG/M metagenome (IMG submission 20445) | reverse complement strand
AATGATGAAGAATTAGATTATATTACTGATATCCTCAAACAATACGATATTATTGCCATCCAAGAGTTGCGGGATGAGATAGTATTGAAGCGGGCAGTTGAGATGCTGAAAAACAAGGGTATTGAGTACGACTACGAGATCAGTACTCCCGTGGGAAAGAGTGTAAAGGAGCGGTATGCGTTCTTGTACCGTAAAGATAAGGTCAACGGGATTATACATGGTAAGCTGTACCGGGAACAGAATGACGAGTTTATCAGGGAGCCCTACTATGCGACGTTCAAATCCGGTAAGTTTGACTTTACGTTGATAACAATCCATACGTTGTATGGTAAAAGTGAGAACTTGAGAAGGCCAGAGATAGAGGCGCTGAAGAAAGTATTTACTGCTGTTGAGGCAGAGAATCCTAAAGAGAAAGATGTTATCTTGTGCGGAGATTTCAATTTCCCGCCAACAGATAAAGGATTCAATAACCTTAAGTCACTTCCTGGTATGATGTTTCTTATCGTCCCGCCAGAGAAAACCACTATAACCGATACAAGCTTGTACGACAACTTCTGGTTCCAGAAACAGAATGTCCCTGGGTATACAGGGAAGTCTGGTGTCTATCGGTTCGATGAGGTTGTGTTTGAGAACGATGATGATGCGGCTAAGACTGCTGTGTCAGATCACCGTCCTATCTGGGCTGAGTTTGATATTTCAAAAGATGGGGATTAAAGTAGTGTCGGATAACATTAATTGTAGTAATAACCAAGATGATAACCCCGCAGCAATTTCATCAGTTACTACCATTAGCGGTTAAATGGGCAGAGTAACAAGGAACTTATATTCTAAGAGACGGTGTCCTGCTTACTGATGCTCAGATCAGAGATGCCAGATTAGTTCCGGTAGTTAATCCTGAAAAGGTAAGATTAATGCGAGTTATTCAAGTTACTTCTCCCATGGATCCTATATTGAAATCGGCTTCACAGGATGTAAACTTGATTACTCCAAATACAATAGGTCTTACTTTACAATATGGTATTTTCGTAAGGGAGGATTATTGGGGGAAGAGAGGACTTATTATTCATGAAGTAGTTCATGTTGCTCAGTATGAAAGGTTAGGCGGTATTGCTGGATTCTTGAACCAGTACTTACAAGAGTGTATTAGATTCGGTTATCCTCAAGCCCCGATGGGACAAGAGGCGATAAAGTATTCAAGGAGTTTTTAAATTAGACCCCGTTTTTGTTAATACAATACAGATATGGTATTCTATATAGGGATAGGCGAGTATACTTGACAGGAAATCGTAATTTGTTAAAATAATATAAGATAGTAATAAATGATAGTCTACGGAACGTAGGAGGAAGAGACGATGTCATCCACTAAGAGTCCTAAGACAATCGCAACAATTAACTTTAAAGGCGGTGTTGGGAAAACAACCGTTACCTGGTGTCTTGGAGATATTTTATCGTCGACATCAAGCATGCGTGGTCTAATGTTTGATTTGGATGCACAAATGTCATTAACGCAAGCTATTGCGCTGAATGAAAATACGGGATTCTTACAAGAACGCTTTTCTAAGTGGTACGATATAGCACGTCAGCGAAAGAAGACAATCTTTGATGCATTGGATGCTTTTACTAAACCTGTGCCTCATTTTGATTTTCCCGTTGGTTTTGATTTTATTTATAAGATAACAGATAACTTCCATTTTATTCCTTCTGTAGAGGATTTGTATTGGTTGGAACTAGAGGTATTTGATCGTAACGGCGTAAAAGATTTCATCCGTCGGTTACTCGGGAAAATATCTAATAGTAAACAATTACCGTCTTACGATTTTGTACTTTTTGATTGTCCGCCGTCTTTTACATTGCTTTCCTATAGTGTCCTTAGTTGTTGCGATTTAGTTCTTATCCCTGTTAATCCTGATTTCTTTGCGTCTAAGGGAGTGGCGCTTATTCTTAATTCCTTACGATTACGAATTGAACCGCATCCTTTACCTAAAATCGGTATTTTTATGAATAAGGCCAAAACTTGGTCTAATGCACCTACAAAAGAGGTTCAGTTCTATATGCGAGAAATTCAGAGAGTGTGTGATGAGGCTGCCAAAAGTCAAGCAATTGAAGCCAGATTTTTTAAATCATATATAAGAGAACGAGCTGGAGTTAAACGAGCTATTACAGGTGGGGGAGTGCCTCCAGAGATGATTAAGGATTTTCAGAATCTCTGGCGCGAATGTGTTGAATTTATAGGATAAGGAGAATTTGATGTTTCGTACCCCGGAAGAAGAAATACGAGAGCTTACGAAAGAAATCTATGAAATAAAAGAGATGCTTCGGGAGATATCTGGGAAATTGGTACGAATTGAAGCTCGTGCTAAACGAGCCTTCCCTACTGTTTTACCAAGATTGCAATCCCAAGGTAACCGGGGGGGAATACCGAGATTAAGCACCTCGCCAACAATTTCTTCTCAAGAAGCACTGAAGATGTATGACGATTTTGTTAAACTGGCCAAGGAAGGGAATAAAGAAGAAGTTCAGCATCGGATAGAAACTATGGGTTTACCTGATTTAATGGTTCTTTATAGAGAGCTAGGAATACCTTTAGGTAAAAATAAGCCGTCTCGTAGAATATTACTTAACAGGGTATTTGGGCGGATTAACGAAAGCATGTTGCTTTCTACCTTTAATCTTCGCGAAAAGATAAATAACAAAAAAGATGTCGAAAAGGAATAAAGCTAACTTTAAAAAATGGTTAAGTTCTTTAAGGATAGTTTTTAGTGGTTAGTTAAGATTTGTCTATATCCTACAGAAAGTCCATTATTACCGTTTACACTTATACGACGGTTGAGAAGTATCACCCCGATAAACTCCTGCGACGTAAACCGTGTGATTTAATTAAAACTTCAATAACTCGGCAGGCTTGACTTTCAATGCATTGGCAAGTCTTATTATGGTAGTTAATCTTACGTCTGGTGGGGTTTTACTTTCAATCCGTTGGATGTATTTATAGCTTGTTTCTATCAGTTCAGCCAACTGCTCTTGCGTGACTTTGCGTTTTTCGCGATACTCTTTAACTTTCCTACCAAATTGTATTCCGACTAAGGTATTCATAATCCAAATTATTACACGCCGCTTTTATATTTGACACCCCCATATATGGTGGTGTATGATTAAAGTGCTGAATACGGTAGTGGTTGAATAAATACAAGTTAGTTTATCCCTGAGAAAGGAGCCGATTAATGTTCTGTTCACAGTGCGGTAAAGATAATTACGAAGGCGCCAAATTCTGCATTAACTGTGGTAACCCTATCAGCGTGTTAACGGTTACTAAAGAAAATGTCAGTAATACTTTAGGTTTATGGATGTTGGCCATACCATTAGGGGCAAGCTTTCTATGCTGGTTCTGGGTAGGCGGAATGAATTCCTTTGAATCCCCGGGTTCAAAACTGAACATTTTGATGATAGGAACAATATTAAGTACAGCTGTTCTTGCTGCGATAGAGAGTTTTATATTTAAGAAGGGTAATTTAATCGATTCTAATAAGAAAAGTAAACTTAAGTCGGGTCCGATATCTTGGTTCTTTATGATATCGCTATTATGGGTTGTTGGATACCCATGGTATCTGGGGGAACGTAAGGTTTATGGTTTGAAGAATTATTTTCTTATTGGGGTTATCATTACCGTCATATTTACGGCTATGATATTATTGGCAGGAAGTACTATCGAAGGAGGCATAGATTTACAGAGTATTATTAATGCTTTTGAGGGGTGATTTCTCCGACAATCTAATTGACAATGAACATATTAACCTTATCAGAGGAGGGGAGATGAAATCCATAGCATTACCTATATTAATATGTTTTTTCATAGGGTTATCTTCAATAAACGTATTTGCAGATAACACAAGTGATTTTGCGGTTCAGGCTGGTGTTGGGTTAATCGGTGGTCTTATGGGTGGTAAGGCTAAAAAAGAAGATAACCAGCAGCAGAAACCCGTTCAGGTTACTCCCCCTGAGAACACTGCCGAAGTCAATAAAAAGCAGGCGCTTGAAGATGGAGCTAAGCGGTTGCAGCTTCAAAGGGACACGGAACTAAAAGTCTTCTGGGTAAAAGAACAACCCCTGTTGGATCAAAAGATAAAGGATGGGAAAATATTAAAGATTAAAGGGCTATATTTGGGGATGAATATAGACGAAGCACTTAGTATTTTAACAAGTAAACTTGGATATAATCTGGAAGTTATTTATAACCCTGAAACCAAAGAATACTATCTTATAGAAGGCGTATTGGGTTTAGTTGATATAAAGGCAGATAATAATAAGAGCGTAAAAGAAATAGGCTTAGCTCCTGCAGCCGTAGACGAATTGTTTAACAGTAAAGGGTTGCCAGGCGAGGATTTCGCAAAGAAGTTCGTGGACAGTTATCATATATCACAAATGGAACCTTTCAGTGAATATAAAGGAAGCGTTCTAGTAAATGGCTGGAGGTATATTTCTCCGGAAGGCTATAGGCTCGTGTTAACAGTATACAAGGAAATCTTCCTTGATAGTATCGCCAAGAAAGCGGAAATGAAATTCGATTAGAGATTATTACGTAGAATCAAGCTGATATAGGCTATTGTCTTAAGAATTAGGTTGAATCTTTACTCTTGGAGTAGCAACATACAGCGTAACTTAAATAGATGATTGGGGGAAGAATGGTTGACGATAGGGATGACGAGAACAGTGAAGAGGAATTTCTGGAATGGATTACGAAAAGTACAGAAGAAGAGTTGGCTAATCAGATGGTGGAATATTTTCTTGAGATTTCCGAAGGACAGGATTATTTTTTATGCACTGACCCACATATATTTTGGGGGGAGCGTGGTCATAACCCTTTTGCTCTACCGGATAAGCAAATCCGTGATAAAATAGTAAAAGTGGAAAAGATTGCTAAGGAGAAAGTAGATCAGATAAGGAAAGAGAAGGAAGAGAAGAGAGAACAGGAAGAGAATGAGAAGCTCCCTCAGCTCATTGTAGATTGCGTCGCTTGGATGAAAAAAAACGGTTTTGGTCAGAAACTTACCAGGAAATATCTTGGGCTTTTCTTAGGAACTAAGAGATGGGGACTTCTGGAGATTACTGTCGAGCGGTTATATGTAAAATGTAACGAGGAACTTAAGAAAGGTTGATTGCAGGAGAACATATGACAAGCATTGTTTATTTATTAATAGGCCTCGCAGGGATAGGCATTGGGGCTGCTATTGGGATTTATCTTGGTAATAAGAACAAAGCGGTTGTTCCTACCGGATTAGTTCCTAAAGAAGCTTATGACCTGATATCTAAAGATCTCAGTGTGTCTAAGGAACAAATAGCGGATCGGGATGAAAGGATTAGGGTTTTGACAGGTGATTTAGCCACAAAAGAAGAATCTTTAAGGCAGACCAATGAACGATTGCTAAGTCAGGTTAAGGAGATGGAAGAGTCCCGTAAACAAATGGTAATCGAGTTTGAGAACGTTGCCGGGCGTATTTTAGAAGAACGGTCTGGACAGTTTGTCCAAAATAGTAAGGATGGCTTAACCATTATCCTGAAACCACTCCAGGATCGTTTGGAGGATTTTAATAAGCAGGTTAGGGATTTCCGGGAGAAGGATATTGTTGAAAAGACCCAGCTTACAGTGGCTATTGAGAGTCTGCGTGAACTTAACCAAAGGTTAAGCGAAGATGCTAATAATCTTACCAGTGCCCTTAAGGGGGATTCTAAGCTGCAGGGGGATTGGGGTGAATTACAGATGGAGACTATATTAGAAGCAGCCGGTCTTCAGCGTGGTATACACTTCCGCATACAGGAAAGTTTTAAGGGGGAAGAAGGGATACGTCAACGTCCAGACTGTATTATCATACTACCTGAAGACCGGAATCTGATTGTTGATTCCAAAGTTTCCTTGACGGCTTTTGTTGAATACTTCAGCGCAAAGACAGAGGAAGAGAGAGAAGCTTGTGCTATCCGCCATTTAAAGAGTGTCCAGGATCACATAAAGGAATTAAGCGCTAAGAATTATAAGGACATTTATGGGTTGAATGTGCCTGATTATGTCCTTATGTTCATTCCACAGGAACCTGCTTTGGCTATGGCAATGCGGGAAGATGTGGATATCTTTAATCAGGCTTTTGAGAGGAATATTGTCCTTGTTACAGGGGCAACGCTTTTAGCTACCATGAAGACGGTGTCTTTTATCTGGAAGCAGGAGAAACAGAAAAAGAATGTTTTGGAGATCGCCCGCGTTGGAGGGGCTTTGTATGATAAGTTTGTTGGTTTCGCAGAAGACTTGCAGGAGGTAGGTAGCCAAATTGGTAAAGCACAGGCATCTTATGAGAGTGCTTTTAAGAAGTTAAGCACTGGTCAGGGGAACCTTGTTCGACAGGCAGAGACATTGCGTGAACTAGGCGCTAAAGTCAGTAAGAAAATGCCGTCTAAACTTCAGGAAACCGTTTTAGAAAACTTAGATGATGTTCCGTTAATAGAAGAGGAGGAATAAGGTCGCCGGGCTGTTCCCCAGTAGCAGAGGGGAACTTAAGTTATAACCGGCTTTTAGTTAACATAGAGAATAGTGTATAGTTGTGTTTATGAAGTTATAATAAAATCTATAGGCTGGACTTAATCGTTCAGCCACTTTTATTTATAAAATAATTAGTTAGATTCTTTCCACTCTATGCGTCTATTATGTAAGGAGGTGGTAAGATGAAATATAGATTGGTTCCTAAGAAGCTGCGGGAAGAAACAAAGGTAATGGTAAGGCTGTATTTGTTCCTAAGGTATGAGTGTAGGCTGAAATATGCTGATAAGCTCTCGGTTGAGGAACTTAAGAGATTGTGTTATATCTTCAAAGGAGTATAATATCTTATATGTTATAGACGAGTGGGAATGGGATTTAGATAGGTAGAATCCGAGGCAACTTCCGATTGAATACGAGAGGTTAGTATAACTTAATAAAACGTCCACTGAATTTGGGAAGGTTAAGTAATTAAGGAAGTGTGTGACGGTTGTAATTATCAGGATGGGTAGTAGATAATGAAATGGGTTGCATTTTACCATAAAAAGACATCGGAGAACTGTATGAATCTTGCCTTAGTTGTGTGGGGAGTTGTTCTTGTTGCTATAGGAAGTATTATGACCGGTATCGGTTGGAACTATGATAAATTTCATATACAGAATCCAAAATCCGAACCAATAATAAATGTAACTAGTCAAAACCAATCCGGTGGTATAACAGCTTTGAACGTAACTGTTGAAGAAAGCCAACCAAAGATTACTGTGGAACCAATTTCGGGGAGTCAGTTTATTAATGGACAGTTCCAATCAGAGTATTATCTTACTGTTGAAACTTCACATCCTCTTAATAGGTTAGTTATTGAAGCGCAGGGGGAGACCATCAGCAATATGATAGTTTCTCCTACCCGAGCAGGTAGGTTTGAGTCAACTTGGAATATAAAACCACAACTTGCCAAGGTATATGTTGATAATCTTATAGCTGGAAAATATAAGATTACTATTACTTCTGCTAAGAATGAAAGGCTTGATATACGTTATTTATATGAATAGTTCCACCAAATAATCCTCCCCCTTGATTTGCCCCTTTTTTAAAGTACTTAAGTTAGGTTTTCTTACTATCAAACAATCAATGATTGCTTGGTTAAGAAGGTGTTTTTATTAATACAAACAAGTTAATACTTGTTTACAATAGAATTTAAGCAGTTTTTTATAGGGTAATTTCTACGGGGGACTTTTTTGGTATGTGGTATGGATATAAAGATTTTCTTGAAAATACTCCCATGTTATAACCTACGGGAGTGGTTTATTATGTTTTGATTTGTAGAAAGAATCATTCTTAAGTTCTTCGCGCAGATCCTTAAGTAATAATCTCTGGTGTTTTATTAGGTTTACCAATTTCGGTAAAAGTTTAACGTTTGTTTCTTCAAAGCTAATAGCGCTTAGAATGTCTGTAGCGATATCCATATCTTTCTTATTTGTATTAAATAAAGCCGGGATAGAATCTTTTAATGCTTGTTGTATAGTCGAGTCATCATAAGCATATCTCGCCCGGATTCTCCGCTTATTCGCGAATATTTCTTCACATTCAGGGAACTTCCGAAGCATAAACGTGAGAAGTAAATCATCATGGTTAAGTATCTTTGCAATCTTCTGAATCATAATCCAAGAAGGGAACTTTGACCCGTTCTCTATTTTGGAGATATAAGCCTTACTTACCTTAAGGCATCGCGCTAATTCAGTCGCGGTTATCTTGGCGTCCTCTCGGGCCATTTTAATTATTCTTCCTATCGGAATAGATATGGGCATAACATAATTATAGCTATACTTGTCTAGTCTGTCAAGTTGACCAGAAGGTCAACAAAAGCCTTGACAAGGTGGAGAGTGTATAGTAATATTATAGTTGACCAAATGGTCAACTATGGCGAGGAGATGATTTCTATGCGGAACAACTTATTTCTTTATCGTCGATTGCGCGGAATGAAGCAGTTTGACCTTGCAAAAGAAATCGGGATCAAAGAGCAGACGATTTCTTCATATGAACGTGGTCGAACCGATCCGAGTCCAGAAATCGCAATTAAGATATCAGAAATCTTGAAGTTTTCAGTTGATGATGTATTTCCGGGATATATTAAGAACCAGAAAGAATAGTAGGCGGGGTCAGAAAAGATATACCGATGGGGCAAGAGGAGGAGGTAAATGACTATTGTAGTTGATTCCGTAGCTTATATGCGCTTCTCCACTAAACTGCAGGATGAGGAAATCCAACGGAATAGTATTAGCCAATTTGCTCTTAGAGAAAGGTTTCGAATTAAGTCAGAATATATTGATAGAGCAGTTTCCGGCAGGTTAAGTAGTCGACCAGAACTGGATAAAATGCTCTGTGAAATTAGATCTGGAGTAGTCCATGTCGTTATTATATACAAGTTAGATAGGTTAGGTCGTAGCTTAGCCAATCTCATCGATTTATTACAAGAATTTAAAAATAGACATGTACGATTAATCTCAGTATCTGACGGCGTAGATACTAACAAAGATGACCCGATGAGTCGTGCTTTCTTTCAGCTTTTAGGAGTATTTGCAGAATTAGAATGTGAAATGATTCGGCAGAGGGTCTTAGATGGACAGGCTAACGCCCAGGCAAAGGGTAAACATTGCGGCAGACCACAAGGTGCAAAAGATAAAAGAGACAGGTCGAAGGCTGGGTACTATTTACGTTATGCGGGGAAAACCAAAGAAGAGCGAAGGCTTGGGAAGAGGAGAAGAATATGGATTGGTCAGGTGAATTGTTAACTCAAAAAGAAGTAATTTCTTACTTAAGAACAAGCAAATCGGCTTTTCATCGGGCGATTAAGGCAAAGAAGATTCCTGAAGGTATTAGGGTTATTGGAAAGCCCTTATGGCCTAAAAGGGCAATTGAGAAATTAATTCATGGTAAAGAACTTTCTAATTAAGAATAACGGATATTGGTATTTGGCACATTATGAGCCATCTACCGAGAAAAAAAGGAAACTTAAGAAAGGTCCTTTGAAGGATGCCCATGGGAAAACGCTTAAGGTGATCTATGTAAGAGGCAGAGATAACCGGGTGGAAGCGGAGATTCTCTTTCGATCTAAGAGTAGTTTTTCTGAAAAGCTTGAATCCCCCATAACTATGAAAGATTCGTTATCTATGTTTGAAGGATATTTGTACGATAAGGCCAAGAAAACTTTGACTGTTAAAGCATATTTGCATGACATCAAAACCTTAATGAGAGGTTTGCCCGATGATTTAAGAGGGCACAGCCTTGGTTTAGTAAATTCTGTTATCGGCGCCCTTAGTGTAGCGCCAATTACAAAGCAAAAGTATGCGAAGAGTTTGTCGCGGTATTATGACGTTATGATGCAGAAAGGTGTTATCCAAGAGAATCCAATGAAAGGTTTTGAGTGGAGAAACTTTGAACCTACCCCAGAGCCTTATACGGAAGAAGAGATTTTTAAGTTGCTTCATGTCGCTAAAGATTTAGAATTAAAGTCTGGGGAGACATATTATGTTTTCTTAGTTTTGGCGTTTCAGGTGGGATTAAGACTTAATGAATATATAAATCTTAGATGGGATAACCTAAATTGGGAAGCTGGAGTTTACAATATTTTTAAAGATAAGAATTTCGATCCCAAACATAGTAGAAAAAGACAAGTCAGAATTCCACGGCAGAGTTTATTATTACTAAAGACTTTAACACGTAGAGGGGAATTCATATTCTGTAAACCTAATGGTAAGAAATGGGATAGCCATTTTACTAGGGATTTTGTAAACAACATCTTTAAAGTGGCAGGAATCCAAGGGGATTTAGACAGGCTTCGGGAAACATTTGTAAGCTGGAGTTTTGCTTGTGGCAGGACTCATAAATCATTAAAAGAGCATTTAGGACATAGACGGTATGAGGAATTGGAAGCTTATGATGGTTTGGTAAATAATCCTTCGCAAAGAATAAAAGAATTGTTTGGTACGATTGACGTGGTAACTAAATGAATACTATGATATCATTAATAAATAGACGGGAAAGAGTCAAAGGTAAGGGGACGAATGGTTCTCAGCCATTAAACACCGGTTCAAATCCGGTTGGGGCTACCAAATTATCGTAAAACGATAATTTGGTGGAGCAATTGAGCAATCGAAAATAGAATAATCCCTGCCTGTCGGCAGGCAGGGACAAGCAGAAACTCAATGGAGCTTGGCCTTGAGTGGATTTGACTTCGCTCACCACAAGTAGTTCGACAAGTTCTTTGTTTTAACCCAGTAGAAGGAACCTGTCCTGAACTTGTTAAGGAAGCTTGCCGAAGGGGTCTATTGCTTCATTGTTCAAGATCTTTCGGTTCTCTCACTGCGCAAAGGCCATGCCGGATTTTAAAAGGAACAGAGATGGTGTTTACTGCAGATTAAAACGGCAATTCTCTTCTTTAGAAAATTGCCGTTCTTGTTGTCTCTCGAGATAAAAAGCTTATAAAATGGGGGACGTTCACCGGGGTAACTTTTTAAGATTTAATCTTTAAAGTATATAATCGCCCAATAAGGTTGACCCCAAAATATTTCTTGATTCAGCGTTTAAATTTATGTTTATATTATCTTTCAGTTGGTTGCCATTATTTTGCCACTGATCTATATTCTCTATCAATCCATCAGTAATATCGTTATACCCGGGTGTTTCCCAATCATTTGCGTTATATTCAGTGCATTTTGAATATATCTGTTTTACCGTATCTTTATATGCGGCTTTCAGCGAACTGTCCGTCGTCTGTTTTGCTAATTCGGAGAGAGTATTCAGAACATTCGAAATCTTATTGCTACTAAGTAAAATTGCATTATTCCCGTCAAATCCGCTAAAAGACAGATATTCATTCATAGTCATGAGACATTCGGGTGTTTGGACTAATTCTTTATTGCTCGGCATAGTCTTTACTAAAACATCCAAGGCGGTTGTTTTTAATTCCCGGGTTTTGTTTTCTTCAAAGGAGGGGTTGTCTGTTTGTAATATGTTTAATAAAGGATTAACCAGGTCTTCAGTAGAAAAATATCTTTTTTCCTGCGAGGATACTACTATACCAAGGCTTTTTAAATCATAGATTCTTTGATTAATATTTATTGAAGCGTTTTGTGCTTCCGCAAGGATCGTATCAGGTGCTCGTCGATCCGCAAAATAACCGCCGACCCAAGGTAGATTTATCCCCGCATAGGACATTAAATCCCCAATATCGGGTTGGGCAGCGATACTTCCAGAAGAAGACTGAGATTTTGTTGTTTCTCCTGATTTACTTGGGACAGCCCAATTATCTTGAAAACCGTTCAAACTATTCCTGGCAGACGGGCCGTTAGTAACACTTGTGTTGGAAGTGTTGCTTGCATTTCCCATTCCGCTGCCTGTCCAGGCAAAACAGGCATTGATTATTATTACGGATGAACATAGAATTATTCCAATGAATAATCCAAATAATTTTGCCGTTTCTCTCATCGGACTCTCCTTGGAATATTTAGTTAGTACCAATAAAAAAACCACGTCCCGATAAACAAAGTTGTTTATCATTCCGTGGCATTTGAATTAAATGTAGCTTGTTTAAAGTATAGTTTACGATAAAAAGGTTTACAAGTCTTAAATCCTAATTTTGCTTCAGTTAACGAGCTGATGCAATAACTATGGATCGTTTCTTCTTATCCTCTTGAGAAGTCGGGATTTAACAATCGACAATAGAGCAATACCTGCCGGCAGGCAGGGACAAACAAAAGTTCAATGGAGTTTGCCGAAGGGGTCTATTGCTCCATTGTTCAAGGTCTTCCGGTTCTCCCGTTGCCCAAAGGCCGCGTGCTTCGCGGGATAAATTCCGGCAGATAGGTTACGTCGCTAAAGAAGCTCCGTAACGTATGCCGTCATTGAAAGCCTCTTTGTGTTCTTCTCGATACAACCTCCCCCGAATTGCTCCTTTTGAGTTAATTTCCAGTGTTTCTTCAGTGGCGGTACCTCCTTAATAGATTATGAAGCCTTGTATGGTATAATAACATCGCATAAGCCGTAGCTTTAAACCTGTCGTTTATCGAAAAAGGAAAGTTTAGTGGGTGAGACTCTGGAAGAAAAGGATGAACTGCTTATGAAACACAGCCACGTTTTATTCTTGAATCCTTATATTGAGAAGAATGCCACGAACACAATGATGCTTTTTCCTCCGACCGGGCTTGAATATGTGGCAACAAGCGCCAAGGCGGTAGCGGAGAAAGTGACGCTTTTAGATCTGCGTTACGAACCGGAACTTTCCAACGTGGATACGCTGAGGGCCTTTATCCGAAAGAACAGCATAGACGTGATTTGTGTAGGCATCGGCTGGGACCGCCAATACGAAGAAATATGCCGGCTTCTGAACGCGATGCCGGATGATATTATGCTGATAGTCGGCGGGTATAAAGCGACAGAAAAAGTAGAAGAGCTTTTTAAGGACTGCCCCTTAATCGATATAATAGTAAGAGGCGAAGGCGAAGAGAGCATACAGGAGATCCTGCGCGGAGTTGACTACAAAAATATTTTAGGTATTTCTTACCGGCGTAACGGCGAAATAACGCATAACCCAAACCGTCCCCTGCCGGATGTTAATCTGTTGCCTATCCCCGACCGCTCCCTGCGGCACAATGATTATTTTTTGTCGGTAAATGGAGTAAAAATAAAAAGCTGGGAATTTGACGCGGTTTTAAGCGCGCGAGGATGCCCTTTTAACTGCAAATTCTGCACTTTTAATCTGAATCCGCTCGGCCAGAAGAGGAATTATTCAGCGCGCAGCGTTGATTCCGTGATCGAAGAAATCAGCCGGCTCAAAGCAAACATCGTTATGTTCAGCGACGACAATCTGTTTACCGACCCAAAACGGGCCGAGGAAATCTGCGACCGGCTTATTGCCCGGAAAATAAAAAAGCGCTTCTTTGCCCAGGCGCGGATTGATATCGCGCGCTATCCAAGCCTGTTGGAGAAAATGGTTAAGGCCGGCTTTAAGGTGCTCCTTATCGGCATTGAGTCTCCGCATGACTGGATACTTAAGCAATTAGACAAAGGCTTTGATCAGAATACAGTGAGAAAATCTTTTGAAGTCCTGCGAAAGTATCCCTTTTTTTATAACGGTTACTTTATTTATGGGAACATCGGGGAAGACGAGAGCCAGATGCTTTATATCGCTCAATTTGCCAAAGAGATAGGTGTGGATGTTATTACCTGCAATAAACTGCGTATTGAAAAATTCTCCGCCTTGAGAGAACTCGCGGAAAAAACGTCCGGCTATCATGTGACGGAGAGAGGAGAGCTCTATTCCGATAAATATAACCATGCCGCGCTAAAAAAAATAGGCAAAAAGATAAAGTTCTCATTTTACACGCCTATCCGGTATGTAAAAATAATCTGGAAGAATGTCTTTATAGTTAAATCCCTTACCTTTAAAGAATTGGTTCACTTTCTTCTTGCGGCTCCCGCCGTCCTGATGAGCGTATTCGTCAAAGAACGGAAACGAGGCAGGTTCATTAACTCTCTCAAAAGAACGTTTATAAGCAATACGGAGTGATCAATGAAGAGTGATCTTATCTCTGAATTCGAATATTTCTTGATATGGTGTCTTTAACCCGGAATTTGCAATAGGAATTTGGTAAAATGTCTCTAACTCATAGCCATAATTGCGTTCTGCTTACAAAATCGTCCTCAACGTACTGCATTGAGTATGTCTGCGGGGATTTTGCTCGCAGGCCTTATTCTGTCAAAGATTTAGGCCAATTTCCTCAAATCCTATTGCAAAATCCGGGTTTAATATACTTAAATAATAAAGAAAGTTCCGGTTTCTGGCAGTCCCTCCGAAAAGATCGCCAAAGCCTCCGACAATTCCATCCAGATAGCTTTCTCAAGGAAGCAGGATCTTAAAATGGATTTCAATTAAAGTAAGTGAGTTACTGGGTAACTCCGGCGCTTATTAATACAGGTTCGGGGTCGCGGGAACATCAGAAAATAAAAAGAGCGTCGGGATTTAACAATCGACAATAGCGCATTAGACAAAAGAAAATAAATCTTATGGCATTAGTCAGTTTACAGGAAATCAGCCTTAGTTTCGGCGGTCCGCTTATCTTCGATAAGTTGAGCCTGCAGGTGGAGCCGGGCGAGCGTATCGCTTTGCTGGGCAGGAACGGCGCCGGTAAAACCACGTTGATGAAAGTCCTGGCCGGACTGCAGCCGGTCAGCGAAGGAAATGTGGTGTGTTCTTCGGGTATCCAGGTCGCCCATCTGCCGCAGGAAGTGCCGCTGGATATTAAGGGCAATGTTTTTGACATTGTGCTTTCCGGGCTTGGCCGGCGCGCCGAACTCTTGTCGGAGTACCATCGTTTAAGCCATCGTCTGCAAAGCGAAAGCACTCCCGGAGTCTTGCGCCAGCTCGATGATCTGCAGTCCGAACTTGACCGCACCTCTGCCTGGGACCTGAATAACCAGGTGGAATATATCATCAGCAGAATGAAGCTTTCCGGCGAAAGCGACTTTGAGTCGTTGTCCGGAGGACAGAAGCGCCGGGTTCTTTTGGCCAGGGCGCTGGTGCTTAAACCGGATTTGCTGCTCCTGGATGAGCCGACCAATCATCTGGATATAGATTCGGTAGGCTGGCTGGAAAAATTCCTGCCAGGTTATCCCGGCACCGTTTTCTTCGTCACCCACGACCGTATGTTTATGAGCAACCTGGCGACCCGGATAATCGAGCTTGACCGCGGCAGGCTGTTCAGCTGGGCGTGCGATTATAAAACATTCCTGGAGCGCAAACAATTAGCGCTGGATATCGAAGAAGCTTCCCGGGAAAACTTCGACAAAAAACTGGCGCGAGAGGAGATTTGGATCCGCCAGGGAGTAAAAGCCAGGCGCTGCCGGAACGAGGGCAGGGTCAAAGCCTTGGAGCACTTGCGCGATGAAAAGAAAGCCGAACGCAGGCAGATCGGCCAGGCAAGCATAAAATCGCAGGAAAGCGTTCTTTCCGGGCAGCGGGTGATCAAAGCGGTAAATGTGAATTTCGGCTACGGAGAGAACCGTTTGATCCGTAATTTCGCCGCCCAGGTTATGCGCGGCGACAAGATCGGAGTGATCGGTCCCAACGGCAGCGGCAAGACCACCCTGTTGAAAGTCCTGCTCGGGTTGATTAAGCCGGATACAGGTAAGATCACCCTGGGTACCGATTTGCAGATCGCTTATTACGACCAACTGCGCGAACAGCTGGATGAAGAGCGTTCCATAATAGAGAATGTCAGCGGCACAGGGGAGACGATAATTTTCAACGGTAAGCCGCGGCATGTGATCGGGTATCTGCAGAATTTTCTTTTTTCTCCGGACCGGGCGCGCTGCCCGGCGCGTGGCCTTTCCGGCGGGGAGCGTAACCGGCTTTTTCTCGCCAGGCTTTTCAGCAAGCCGTTCAATCTGCTGGTTATGGACGAGCCGACCAATGACCTGGATATGGAGACGCTGGAGCTTCTGGAGGAGTTGTTGCTTGAATTTCCCGGCACGCTTCTTTTGGTGAGCCACGACAGGACGTTTTTGAATAACGTGGTAACTTCTACTATGGTTCTGGAAGGGGACGGGGTGATCAACGAGTATCCCGGAGGATACGACGATTGGCTGCAGCAGAGACGCCCGCCGGAAACGGATAACGGTAAGTCTGACAAGCCCGTTAAAGAACCGGCTAAGGCGGCACCGCCTTTGAAAAAGAGGAAACTTTCCTATAAAGAACAGCGTGAACTGGAAACCCTGCCGGCGAAGCTGGAGCAACTGGAAGCGGAGCAGAAGCAGCTTTACGCTCTTTTAACGGATGTTAATTTTTATCAGCAGGAAGCGGCAAAGATCGCCGGTGTAAAGATGAGGTTGACCGCTTTGGAAAAAGAGCTCGAAGAATCATATAACAGGTGGGAATATCTTGAGAGCACGGCAACTCCGCCGGGTTAGAACCCGGACCGTTTTTCGTCCTTTCCGGGCCGGATCACAATCGATTTCATCTTATCATTCCCCGTCATTCTTGAGAACCCAAAACCCAGCACCCAGCACCCAGAACCCAGCACCCAGAACCAGTATTTCTAATTGAGTTGCTTTCCGGGTAAATAACGATATAATATAATCTATATATTAACGGCAAAGATAACTTTTAGCCGGAATTTCCGGGGAATCTTCGGTTTTTAACCTTCAAGAAAGGATTTAAAATGAAAATAGGCATATTTGGTATAGACAATCTCTCCGCGGGTAAGGCGAACGTGAAGGATGAAAGGGTCGATACCCTGGCCAAGATGTTCAATTCTGGCAAGAAAGTTTATATCCAGGTGGACCTGATATCTGACCGCGAAAAGATCAAGGAAGCCGACGGGATCATCTGTCCGGCGCTCTCCAAAGACGATCTGATACTTTCCGATATGGAGTTCGTGGAGTTGCGTCTGGAACGCTCCAGCGACGAAGCGGAGAAGAAACTGATGTCCAGGTTCAAAGAACAGCTGGATAAAGTGAAGTTCCTTTCGGAACTGGAGATCAGCGAGGAAGAGAATAAATTCATTTCAGG
>JGI24729J20445_1000599_pt1 | contig 17602 bp, 6 predicted proteins | sample EPASupsiteSAE323_FD_20445 | JGI IMG/M metagenome (IMG submission 20445) | reverse complement strand
ATTTGAACGCAGCTGATGGAGGTCCAGCCACGGCTTCGCCGGCGGGCGGATATGCCGAGGACCAACCTTTGGACTCAAGCATCAATTCCAACTCCACCATCATCCAAAACATCAATCCCACCAAGGAAATCCAAACCAAAGAAATTCAAACTGTAAAAACCATCGAAACCAAAATCAATACCGTGGTTGCCGACCAGGATCTGCGCGACCAGGTAACCCGTCTGACGCGCCAATTGGATTCCGACCGCCCCAATTATTCCGTAGGCCAAACTTATATCTTGCCGGCCAACTTGCTGGGCAGTACTCTTAACATTGGCGCCGGTAACTTTACTATCAGCGCCAGCGGCGATGCCAACGCCCAGAACCTTACCACCGAACATGACTTGACCGTGCGCGGTAACTTTAGCGTCACTGGCACCCAAACCTACAGCGGTGCGGCCAATTTTACCTCAAGCAATGCCAGCTCCACCCTCACCACTACCAATACGGGCAGCGGCTTTGCTCTGCAAGTAGACAACATCACGGCCAAGACCAATACCCTCAATACCACCACCGGCAACCTCATCCTTAATTCCAATACCGGATTAGTGGAGATCGCGGGTAGCGGTATCAAGCTTGCCAATTCCGTTCCCAGCGATACCAGCATGGCGCTCTACAACGATTCCGGCACGCTCAAATGGAATGGTGCCGCGCTGGCCATGGGCAGCAGCGTTTCGGGAACCATTGGCTATGTACCCAAATTCACGGCCAGCAACGCGCTGGGGAATTCAGTAATTTATGAGAGCGGAGGGAATGTGGGGATCGGAACCACGGCGCCGAATACATTGTTGTATGTTAATGGCGTAGCAAAAGCAAATATTCTTCTTGCAAATACTTGGTTGAGTGCGCCGTCGGTGAATGCGGGATATATTGGTGCGTCTCAAAATTTAAGTTTGTGGTCTGGCGATAGTGCTAATATTATTTTTGGTCCTTACAATACGGAAAAAATGCGAATTACAAGTACTGGTAATGTTGGCATTGGGACGACCGCGCCGGGGGCGGTGTTGGATGTTGCCGGAGGTATAAAATCAAGCACCGTAATTGCTGCTCCTCAATTCGAGTTGAATGGTAATTATATATTGTTGTCAGGAAGTGGACAGAAGATATGGGCCAGTAGACTTTATTCTGCCGGATACGATTATTCTTTTACGAGTTGGTATAATTTAAGCGAGGTCTATAATTTGACAATAAAAAATAATGGCAATGTTGGTATCGGGACGACAAATCCGGGGACAAAACTGGAGGTTAAGGGCGCTTCAAACGGTGTTGCATTGTCTTTATTGGAATCGTCAAGCACCAAGGCGGTCGAGATTGGTGTTTATCAAGGAGGCGGTTTTATTCAAGCGTTTGATAGAACTAACAATGCGGTTTTTCCGTACTATTTTGCTGGGAATACCATTGGGTTTGTTACTGGGACTGGCGCAGATGGAGCTCACCCAACTACTAATACACGGATGTCGATAGATAGTTCCGGTAACGTCGGCATCGGGACGACCGCGCCGGGGCAACAATTGGAGTTAACCGAATCACTAAAAATACCAACAACTGACAGTTCGACTTCTGGAGTTATATATAAAGGAGCGTCTCGTTTTATTCATAATTATCAAATTCCGAGTACTGATGGGTTAAATACTTTTGTTGGGATTAACTCGGGAAATTTTTCGTTATCGGGGGCCGCTTTGTGGGATGCGAGTTATAATACCGGAATGGGATATGGCACTTTGTCGAGTTTGACTTCTGGGTATGGGCATACCGCAATCGGTAGCAGAGCATTAATTAATCAAACTTCGGGTTATTATAATACGGCAATTGGTTATCGGGCGCTTACTTCCAGCGGTGGGAGTTCGGAAAATACAGCGATGGGGGCTGGAGCATTGAATGCCAATATAGCTTCATATAATAGTGCTTTTGGGTCGAATGCACTTGGCGGCAATACCACTGGTACTCATAATACCGGTTTCGGATGGAATGCTTTAATGTTTAACAAATCTGGCTTATATAATACCGCATTCGGTACCGAAGCCGGAAAAGGAACGTCGAATGAATCTTTTTACAGAAACTCATTGTTTGGCTATCGGGCCGGTTATGGATTGTCTACTGGATCGAATAATATTTTGATTGGTTATCAGGTTGCCGATAATTTGGCTACCGGCAGTAATAATATTGTTATTGGTTATGATGTTGATGTTCCTAATGTTGCAGGCAGCAATCAAATGGTTCTGGGCAACGCAAATACTTTATATGGTGATTTGGCGAATAATAGAGTGGGCATCGGGACGACGAATCCCGGGTACAAGTTAGACATTGTTGGCGGTAGTATCAGGATAGCAAGCAATGGAGAATATGTGTATAAAAGTTATGCAGGAGATGGCAATCTTTTAGTAGGAAATAATTCCGGTCCGACATATTTAATGGGCGTTGGCGTAAGAGGTTCTGGCACAGCATCTTATCTTGATTTTGGAAGGACCTCGTCCGCAGGAACACTGGTTGCGAATGGAATGACTCTCGACAGTTCCGGCAACGTCGGCATCGGCACCACTGCGCCGGGAGCAAAATTGGAAGTTGTTGGTGGTTCAATTTTTGTAACTGGTGATTCGGGAGCTTTACCCGTTTCATCCGGTGCGGGATTTGTCTTGAAATATACAAGCGGTGGTTATGCCTCAATGTTTGGCTATGATTATTCAATACCTGGCGCGAAAAATTTAGTTTTACAGCAATATGGGGGCAACGTTGGCATTGGCACGACGGCACCAGGGTACAAGTTGGATGTGGCGGGGAATGTTAATATCGGCAGTTATTTATTGATGGACAGCCAAAATATTTTAAAGCATGTTAGTAACTATACGACATTAGTCAGTAGTAATACTGGTATGAGGATCCAAAGCTTGGACGGGAATACGGACTTTGTTACGGTTTTAAATAGTTCTGGCAACGTCGGCATCGGGACGACGGCACCAGGCAGTGGTAGCGTGGATAATATAAAGCTTGATGTTGTTGGAACTCAAAATAATGGGGCAATAGCTTATCGTGTAAAAAATTTGAGCACTTCAAATGGGTATGCAATAGCTGATATGTCAAGCGATATATCACAAATGAAGTTTGGAGTAGGTGGAACAGGCAGCACACCCTTCGGTTTCTCTGAGGGTGCTGGTTTTCTTGGAATGGCGACAAATCATTCCCTTACTTTTGCAACAAATAATACGGTAAGGATGTCAATACTCAATACCGGCAACGTCGGCATCGGGACGACGGGACCCCTCTATAAATTGGATGTACTTGGTAGTGGGAGTAGTAATTTATTCGAAGTTGGTGTAAGTGGCGTTACGAATGGGTTTACGATTTCTTCTTCGTCAAACGCAATGACGTATGATTTTCGTGGAAGTGACAATGTGAGTAAAGTCAGGATTTTAGATAGCGGCAACGTCGGCATTGGGACGACGGGACCAACCAATGCTTTGGATGTGAACGGTGGTTTGAGAGTTATGGGTGGTACTTCTGGTACAGCGATAGGTGCTGGAGCGGAAATTTCGTATGTTGGAGGCACTGCTTATTATCAAGCGTATGATCGTGCAGGAAGTGCATTTTTGCCAGTTGTTTTAAAGGGTTCATATGCTTCCTTGTGGTCAAGCGGTACAGAAGTGTTAAGAGCAACGAGCGGCAACGTCGGCATCGGGACGACGGGACCGGCCTACGCTTTGGATGTGAATGGTATTATAAATGGCAATAGTTATGTGCAAGGTGCGATTTTTAAGGCTAGCGGGCTCACTCCGAGTTATCGTCTAACAGATACGGGAAGTGGGCAAAGTTATTACATACGTAATAATGGTAATTTTGATATTTATAATGTTACATCTGGGGTGGGGATGACAATGAATAGTACTGGCAACGTCGGCATCGGGACGACGAATCCGGGGACTAAATTGGATGTGGTAGGAGATTTAACTGTGACTGGTGTTGCTGGGACATATATAAAAACTGATTTTGGTACTAATTCGATGAAATGGGTTAGTACGAATAATGCCTATGTGACTAATATAGATATGATTAGAAACGCTATTTTTTCAAATAATAGTGGCGTTGCGTCATCTCTTAAGTTATTTAGCGAAGCGGATTATGGGTTGACGAGTGTTTTGAGGGGAGGTGGGATTATCCTTAACGGTACCTCTAACGGGAACGATGGTTCGATAAGTTTTTACTCGAGCAATAGTCAAAAGGCTATAATCACAAGCGGCGGCAACGTCGGCATCGGGACGACGGCACCGGCTTATAAATTGGATGTGGTAGGTGATTTGCGCGCGGGTGCTACTTCAACTTTTGCTGGAAGGGTAGGTATCGGAACGACCACGCCAAGCGTAGAGCTAGATATTGTGGGTACAATGTCTGCCGCTGTTGTTAACGCAAATGCAGGAAATACAAAATTGGGTTCTTTTGGGGGTTTTAATGGGTTATATACCGCGTATGCTGATATGGGGTTTTCTCACTATTCTGGTGCCGCATATCGAACGGATATGGTAATAAAAGGAGATAGTGGCAACGTCGGCATCGGGACGACGGCACCGGGTGGTAGCTTAGATATTTATGGAATGACTGGTATTAAAAAGCGGCTTGGTGTTTTTACTGATAATGGGACAGATGATGCGCAATTGCTAATGGCTTATGGCAAAGAAACGCGACCGGCTTATTCATTCATATCAGATAATGACACTGGTATGTTTGATGTACCTGGAACTTCGGATAATCTTGCTTTTGCTACTGTTGGTGTGGAACGACTACGGATTAATAATTCCGGCAACGTTGGCATTGGAACTACGGGGCAGGACACTCGGTTTGTTGTTAGAGGGAATGATCTTTATGCAGGTATGGCAGTGGAGAATGCTAATGCTTTGGGTTATGCCGGCTTGGAAATGAGAGCTGCTGCAGGAGGGACAGCTAATTGGAAAACATTTTTTGGCTATTCTAATGCCAATGACCATTTTAGAATAAACGCTAATAATATTCCTATTTACTTAATGGTTAGCGGTAATGAAAAATTAACAATAGCAACATCCGGCAACGTCGGTATCGGGACGACGGCACCGGGGGCAAAGCTGGATGTTTTATCTGGTGGTGTAGCGTCGGACGTTTTGAAAGCAATTGCTTCAACTGGTAGCGGTTATGGCAAATTGAGACAGGATAGTAGTAATAGTATCGCTTTATATTTAGCTAATAGCGCGGGTACGCTTATTGATTATATCAACCCAGCCGGGGACAGCTATTTAAATGGCGGCAACGTGGGCATCGGGACGACGAGTCCAAGAACTTCATTGGAAGTTAGTGGATCGATTGCGGCTTCGGGTAGTCTCGCTATTAGGGGGATTGATGCGGGGTGGTGGATTAATACGGCGGATTTGAGTTTGTCTTCCGGGTCAAACGGGAATTTAATTTTTAAGAACGGATCAACTGAAAGAATGAGAATTAATAATAGTGGTAATGTTGGCATCGGGACGACCAGCCCTTTGAATAAACTGGCAATATCCAATGCGGGCGGGAAAGGACTTGAATTCAATCCGGATTTTGGCGGCGCGTCATATATGCAGGCCTACGATAGATCAGTTAGTGCGTATTCGCCTCTTATAATCGAAGCGGCCACAACTTCTATTATGTTAGGTAATATCGGCATCGGGACGACGGCGCCGGCAAACAAGCTAGTGGTGATCGGTGATGCTGTGATTGGCAGCCAGACAATAACGGTGACTACCGGCAACGAATCCCTTTATCTTGCCAACAACGCGGGCGATGCCAAGAACAGTTTCCGCATTGATGCTTATTTGAACGATCTTGCGATCGTGGGTAATTCGGATACCGGATCGGCGGCGGGAACGTCCATTTCTTTCCGGACCGCGGCGGCGGGCGCGGGGGAGAGCAATCGCATGACCATTGGTCCGGGGGGGTCGGTGATGATCTATAATCTTGCCGGCAGCGGCAATCGCGCGGTATATTCGGATGCCAACGGCAACTTGACCAATTCGGCTTCGGATATCCGTCTGAAGAAAAATATCGAAAATTTGTCCAGCGGGTTGGATGTTATCGGATCCCTGAAAAAATTGCGTGGCATCTATTATAACTGGGATACTTCCATTGATGTTGCGAACGGCTTGGGTGATCAGAGGGAAATCGGTATGGCGGCGCAGGAAGTGCAAGCGGTTATGCCTGAACTGGTCGGGGAAAACGCCAGCGGTTATCTTTCTTTGGATTATCCCAAGATGACTGCCTATTTGGTAGAAGTGGCCAAGGCCCAGCAAAATGAGATCGACGGTCTGAAACTAACCTTAAGCCCCGAGGGAGCATTCAGTAATGCCTCCTCAACCCTTGCAACGGCTGGCGGCGGCGGGTTATTTGGCTGGCTGGTAAAATCCTTAAACGTGCTTGGTTTGGTCGTAAAAGACGGTGTGGCGAGTTTGAGCGAGGTAGTTGCAAACAAATTTACCGCCCAACAAGCCAGTATTGATCAAATTCAAAATAAACAAATTCAAACCGAACAGGTAAATGCCCAACAGATTACCTCAAATCAAATGTGCGTTAAAGATAGCGGCAATAATGATATTTGTTTGACTGGCGACCAGCTTAAAGAATTGATCCAAAAGGCCGGTTCGCCGGTGACAATAACCCAAACATTTGCGCCGAATCCAGAAACTGCCACAACCACTGAACCTGCGCTTAACGGCGAGGAAATAGAGAAAATAGCGGATAATATAATTAAAACTTCAACTACTACTACCGAAGAAATCCGCCAATAGTATTGTGATAATTTTTGAATAAAAACAGATCAAAATTAAAATCCCCTATAAAGGGGATTTTAATTAAAAAATCAACCGGTTGTTTTGGTGCCATTGCTATCATTGCCGTAGCTATGAGATTGTATTTTAAAGTGTTCAGAGCTAATTTTGGTTGATGCATTAAATTGTTTTTTCTTTTTATAATTGATACGCTAATGATATATAGATTATGGATGTTTAAGGTATTTTTGAAACTTAATGATATTTATGTGTAAATTTAATAGGAAATCTATTTTTTTATTATTGATGGCAACAGGAGCAATTATTTGGCATGTTTCTGTTTTTGCAAAAATAGCTGATGTTGACGGGGGCGTGCATGATTTGAGCGCAGAAGAGGTTGCGGTTAAATTTGATAAAGCGGATAATATCAATGACAACTATAAGCTTGTTGATTCCCAATTGATTAAAGAAGCGGATGACAAAAATGATATCGAAACCCGGATTGGAAACGATACCGGAATGGAATTTACTCCGGATTTTAAATTCTCGCGCTGGAACGGCGAGGTTAGTTTTGAGGTTATTCCCGATATCGGCGGGCTGGCGGTTAGGGATAAGCAATTGGTTTTTGACGGTAATGATATAAATTTTAAAACGCCAAGCCGTGATTATATAATTTATGACTTGGAAAAAGTTACCGGAGAAAAGGGATTTGAATTTGCGATGTTATTAAAAGAGAAGCCACAAGGCAATGTTTTGGAAGAAAATATTGATTCGGAAGGCCTTGATTTTTTTCCGCAGCCAGCCTTGAACGAAGAGTCGCAGAATGACGGTTTGGATTGCACAGCGACAGAGTGTCGGGATATAGACGGACAGGTAGTGCGCAGCCGGCCTGAAGATATTGTGGATTCAATCGCGGTTTATGCGATAGGCAAATCGGGTGATTATTCTTTTGCGGGGGGATTGAATTACGGTACCGGAAAGGTAGCGCACATAAAGAGAATTAAAGCGGTTGATGCGGCCGGTGATTGGGTTTATTGCAAACAAAATATTGATGTTACTGAGAAGAAATGGCGCGTAACTTGCGATCAGTCTTTCTTTGATAGCGCCGCATATCCGGTTTTTGTTGATCCGACCATAGGCTATACAACTATTGGCGCTTCAAACGATAGCGGCGATGCAAATATTTTTTTGGCGAATTCGTATTCAATTCCAAGCCATGGCATAACAACGGGGATGAAAATCGCGGCATGGAGTGCAGCAACGACCCATGTAAAAATGGCGATTTATAACAGTTCAGGTTCGCCTTCGACTTTAGTGGGTAATTCTTCGACGGGCGAGCTGGCGGTTACAAGAACATTAAAACCGACACAAGATAGCGAATGGATATCGGGAAATAACAATGCCTTTCTTTCTTCTGGCAGCAATTATTGGCTGGCTTTTAATACGGATTCTAATTCTCTATATATTGCTTATGACAGTACTAGCAGCTCTAAGGGAATGTCTTCTTCGTATTCCAGTTTTCCTTTGGCGTCAATGTCAGGATCTTTTGTGACTTATTTGGCGTGTTATTCAATATATGCGACTTATTCTGCGCCGTCGCCGGCAAGTTGTGTTTGGACCGGTAGCGTAAGCACCGCATGGGCAGAGGCGGGTAATTGGAGTTCTTGTAACGATAGAGCGCCGTTACCAATCGATTCGGTGACTATTGGCGTGGCGGCTAATCAGCCAAGCATTACCGCGGCGACAACTATAGCGAGTTTGACGATCAATAATTCCGGCGTATTAACGTTAAACGGGGGGTCTCTGACGGTGAGTGGTGTGATAAATTTGGCGGGCGGGATTATCAATGCTAATTCTTATACGATCAATTGCTATGGCACATTGACAATAAACAATGGCACGTTCAATGCCGGTACCGGTACGATGGTTTTTGGCGGTTCTTGGGGCATAACTATTATTTCCGGTTCGCTATCGTTTGCTAATTTGAATATTTTGCAATCTTCTGGCAGCCCGGTAAATTATAATTTTTCGGTTTCCGGAGTGATGTCGGTTGCTAACGGAGCTGTTTTAAATCCTGCAAATAGGATCACTTTTACAGGCGGCTCGATATCAAACAGCGGTAGTTTAACTTTCCGGGATTTAGTTATCGATGCGGCGGGAACTTTTTCGGTTAATGGCAATATTTCGGTAAGCAATACTTTAACCATCAATTCAGGGGCGGTATTGGTGCCGAGCGCAGCGAGTATTATTAGTGGCCTTGGGACGTTGACGGGCTCCGGGACGCTTCAAGTAACGCGAACCGCGGCAACGGCGGATTTTGCGACACAGTATACTATTGGCAGCAAGGTACTTGCCAATTTGACCGTTGAGTATACCGGAACCGCAACCCAAACGATTAATGCTTTTGACTACGGTAATCTTAGCGTTAAGCCATCGGCTGATAATATTAATGATAGTTTCGCAGCAGGGTTGATCAATGTTGGCGGCAATCTAGTAGTCGGTAATGGGGTTAATTCGGGTACAATTTTAAATGCGGGGGTTAATGATCCTGACATTAATATAGCGGGCGATATGATTATAAATTTGAATGCAACATTTACGGGCAGCGATAATTCTGCAAGAACGTTAAATATAGGCGGCGATTTGACTATTAATGGTACGTTTAATGCACCAACGGGAACAAATGCAAATTCATTTACGCTGGCGGGGGATTTTGTAAATAATGGCGTTTTCAACCATAGTTTTGGCCGGTTAACTTTGAATGGAAATAACGATCAATCATTGACGGGAGCTACCATTGCAACAACATTTTATCAATTATACGGCGCGGCGGGCGGGCTGCATAATAATTTTGTTTATGCTATTCCCAATGCAGCGGGTAGCCAGACAAGCATTCCGAGCGTGTTTCCGATGGGCGCCGGGCATTGGACAGCGGTCGATGACCCAGCCAACAACCCGGATGATTCATCTTCCTATGTTTATGATCTTAGTAGCGGAAATGAATTACTTGATCTTTACGGGTTGCCTGACCAAGCGCTTTCGGGTACGATTTCGAATGTGCAAGTTTTTGCTCGTTATAGCGGGTACGATGCAGCAAGCGCCGGCCGGGTCGATCCGACAGTCAGAACGTACGGCTCGGTTTATCGCGGCGGGTATTGCAGCACAACATTGAATCGAACCTGGGTCGATTGTAGTAAGAATTGGACCGCCAATCCGAACACCGGGATTGGTTGGACTTGGGATGAAATAAATGATTTGCAGATTGGCGCTTACGAAGATTGCACCGGTAACTATGCGACTTATTTGACGCAAATTTATGCAAAAATTTATTATAATACAACTGTTCCGGCAAGATCGATAAATTTTGCGGCGGGTAATCATTACGCGGTTGCAGCTAATGGAGCATTGGATTTTTCAGGAACGGAGTCGGCAATTCTGACATTGGGCCGGAGCGGATCGTCCGGGGCGTGGTATCTTGATGTGAATAATACCAATACGACGGTGGCAGTTTCGTATGTTTCAGTTTCCTGGTCAGATGCATCAGGGGGGAAGCAAATTTTAGCGACCAATGGAACGAATACTAGCGGTGGCAATAACGCGAATTGGATTTTTTCCGCTAATACGGCGCCGTCATTTTTAGTTGCGCCATCCGATGGTAATTCGGCAACAACCACGCCGTCGCGGGTAGGAAGCAACGTAAATTTTACCGTTACCGCCAATGATGCGGAATCGAACAGCTATTATTTAGCAGTTTGCAAGACTGCGGCAATTACTGCCAATAACGATGCTGCACCGACGTGTGCTGGCGGTGCTTGGTGCGTGTCGGAGCCGACAGTATCCGGTATTCAAGCAGCGTGCAGCTATAATATTCAGACCAGTGATGCAGAAAGCAATGAGTGGTTTGCTTTTGTTTGCGATCATAATTCTAGTTCTTTGTGCTCATTGGCGGGGCAAGGGTCGGGAAACGGTGGTTCTCCATTTGCGGTTGACCATGCACCGGTTTTTAATGCTATTGGAAATACGGAGGGTGCGATTGCTTTGGGTGAGAGCGTTGTTTTTGATTCTTTTTCTTCGGACAGCGATTTATCCGGTGGAGCTGATGCTGTGATTCTTTATGTTTGCAAGACGGCGGATTTTACCGGCAGCGCTTGCGGGGCGGGCGGTGAATGGTGCCATTCGAGTGCGGTTGCAAGTGATCCGTCATGCACTTATGCGGTTGGGGCTACCGATGGCAATGCTACGCATGCTTATTATGGCTATATAGTTGATAATCATTTTTTTGCGGCGGCGAATAATCCTCGTTTAGGTACTTTCACGACGGATGTAACGCCGCCAGAGATCGGTAATTTGGTTGACGATACGATACCAAAGAAAAACAAAATTTGGATTTGGAGCGGTGCGAGCGGAGATACTTTTCGATATTTGATCGACCGGGATAATGATGGGATTCCGAGGGGTGTCTATAGCGACGCGACAACTGCGACCCAAGCCGGTGGGGATGGAACATATTATTTGCATGTACAGTCCAAAGACGATTCCGGGAATGAAAGCGGGATTGTTACGGTTTCGGCGATTTTGGATAATACAATTCCGGTAATATCAAATGTTGATAATAATTCAAATCCAGAAGCAGTAGCAATATCATGGATGACCAATGAGGCGGCGACTTCACTGGTTGAATATGGATTAAGCCAATCCTATGGCGACATGACGAGTGAAATCGATTCGACAACCCGGGTAACTACTCATCAAGTGATTCTCCCTGGATTGAGTCCGTGCACAGTTTATCATTACCGAGTCCATTCTAAAGACCAGGCTTTAAACGAAGCGGTTGGCGTTGACAAAGTTTTTTTAACCACCGGGTGCCGCGTTGGGGGGCAGTCGTCTTCGATTCAAGTTTTTGCGGGCGGAACACGGCAGCAATTGATAGCAAAAGTGCAATATCTGCGAGAAGAGATTGCTCGATTGCAAAATTTGCTCGTTAAAAAAAGAACTTTGCCTTATTCTTGCGCGGCACTTACGAAGGATTTGTATTATGGCTTAGAAGATGATTTGCAAGTTAGGTGTTTGCAAGAATTTTTAGCGTCTCAAGGCGAAAATATATATATTCATGCGGTTACGGGATATTATGGCGAGATTACTAGAAATGCGGTTAAAAAATTCCAAATAAAACATGCGGCGGAAATATTGAAACCTTATGGGTTAAGCGAGGGGAACGGGTTTGCGGGGTTAAAGACGCGATCCGTGATAAATAAGATAATGCAAACAAGCAAATAAACATGAGGTAACGCTAAACAATGGGACATAGTGTTCTGTTTGTTGACAATGGCGGGCGCGTTTGCGAAAATAAATAAAGATGCGGGTGCAAATTATTCCGCATGAATCGAAAACAAAAGATTTCTACGCGCGAATTTTTGAAGCGCGCAAAATTTCCCAAAATATGAACCAAGAACTTGTTGATTATATCAAGCAGCAATTGAACATCAATATGTCGAAGAACAAGATAACTGGTGTTCTCTTGGAGCAGGGGTGGCATCAATCGGAGATCGATGCCGCGTTTTCGGTAGCGGAGGGCAACGGGCGGATAATGGATGAGCCCGCAGAAGGAGATCCGGCAAATGACTATGGCCATGATCCGGGATCAAATGATTCCGGCGGCAAACGCAGAACTGTTCTAATGGCGGTATCGGGGTTGGTAATCGTGGCGGCAGCAGCGGGGGTGGGGATTTTTTGGTTGATGGGTAATAATCCGGCCGAACCGAAGAAAGGATCTTCGGCGCCATCGGGCAATAGTTTTGGGACGGCGCCCAATGATATTGTGCCGGTGGAATTAACTGCCGAAGAAAAAGCGAAAGCGGACCAAGCCAGGGAGCAGGTTAACACGAAGATGGTAGAAGTAATCAAGCAGCTGGAGAAATCAATCGAGCCGCCGGCGGGGTGGGAGCTTCATGTGGGAAATATCCAGGCCTATCCTTTAGCGGTTTATGTTAAGCCATCAGCGGGAGGCGATAAAACAAGCCAGAAGTTTAAAGAGAATATAAGCATTGTCCGCGCTTTTTATAAGGCGACAGATATTACCGATGAGGCGAGTTTTTTGGCAAAAGCAAGGACAAGGCTTAGTAATGCCGAATATAATTATAAAATTATTTCCGAAACTGAAGTTGAATTAAGCGATGGTAAAAAGGCTACTTTATGGGAAGAAAAATTCAAGAAAGACGGAACGGCGATGCAAGGATTGCAAATGTATGTTTTTAACGGGGATCATGTTTTTGTGCTGACGGGGGTAGCCTTAGACAGCGATTGGAATGTAGAAAAAGATATTATCAAAAATTCGATATTGACATTCAAGGTACCGCAATAGTCACAAAAGATGCCAATCAGTAAGCCTTCCTTGACAAAGGAGGGCTTGGTTTTATATTTAACAATATGGTCAATAAAAACGATACTTCAGACCTGAAATATTTTTTCCTGTCGCTAGCAGGGGTAATAATATTCCTGACAGTATCGTTAGGTTTTGGGATTTGGGTAATCAACCAGAAGTTTGGCAATGATATCCGTTTTATCAGCGCCAAGATATCCGATTATGTCCAACAGCAGTGGCAGCAAAAGGATGAAAAAAACATACGATAAAGCGAATCAAATTCTGAAGTTGTCGGAATAATTTTTATGAAAAACAACATTTGTATAGTTGGTATCGGAGGTAGGACAGGGGTAATGTTTGCCCGAGAACTACAGACAGCCGCGAATGTTTTTGGGGTGGGTTTGGCGCGCGAGGTCGAAATGATCAATAACAAAAGAATTTCTGTTATGCGCGGCGGCAGCGCGCCGGAATTTTTTGAAGTGGAAGCGGCGGGCGCGGATGAATTTGCGGCGTTTGCCGGACGGATAAAGCCTGATTTTTTATGGATGGCGATCAAAAATCCGGTAGCGGACGCGGTAGAATATTATTATCGCGAGTTCAAGCATTGGGATAACTTACCGGCGTTAATCCTTTCGCAAAATGGTTTATCGGCGATTAATGATGCCCGGGAAGGGCTAAAGAAGGCTTTGGGCGCGGATGCGGACAGAGTGGCGATCATCAGGGTGAGCGTAATCAATGGCGTAGACCTGGCAGTAAAGGGCGGGGCGTCGGTCATTAATTATAAGCTTCCGATAAAACTAGGATTTGGTCCGTGCATTACGCCGAGGGAAGGGCAAAATAAGGCAAATGAATTAGCGGCGATCTTTGAGAAGGCCGCTTTAAAGGCGCAGCGTTTTAGCGGCGGTAATGTTGTAAAAATGGAAAATTCGAAATTATTTACCAATTTGATCGGGATGGCGGCGGCGTCTCGGGGCATGGGGGTAAGCGATGGTTTTCGGGATAAAAAAATTTTCAAAGAGGAAGTGGCAATGCTGAAAGAATTCGTGTTGGCGGTAAAAAGCGGCGGGTTGGGTTTTTTACCAGTTTTTGCCGGGTACCCGATTGGTTTTTTGGCAAATTTGATGCTTTTGCCGGATTTCATGCTCGTGCCTTTCCGCGGGATTTTTGAGCGGATCGTAGCCAAAGGGCGTAACCGGCCGAAAGACATGTTTGAGATCGATTATTATAACGGCGAAGCAGTTAAATTGGGGAAAAAATTCGGGGTAGCAACGCCGGAAAACGAAATGGTTATGGAAAGGGCAAAAAAGATCATCAAAAAATGAACCGATATCCATTATTTTTTAAAAAACGTTGCATTTTTCCAAAGTGCGGCGTTTTTTTGATAGCCTTGCGCAATCGCGCGGTTATCCACAATTGACATTAAATAGCAACTTTGGGAAAATGAATTAATGAACTTGGTTTTTCTAATTTTTTTAATTGGAATCATTTTTTCCAAAACAATATGGATATAAATAATTTCGCGCGCAGTTTTCCTTTGAGAGTCGCGACCGTGATCGTGGCGGGTGCGGTTTGCTTGGTAGCAATTATCGGGATGATGGCGTCAAGATTCGATCAAGTCGAACTAGCGGAGGCGGCAACGGATTATAACCAATGCAAAGCTTTTGGAGATCCGTGTACCGGCAACGATACGGTTTGCCGGGTGGGAGGCAAAGATCAAACCGTGGTATGTAATGGCAAAACTTGGGGAGCAGGGGGTAATCATACGGGTTGCAATTGTCCGGCAGCTCCGACCGGGCCGGGATTCACAGATTGTACAGCTTCGGTGACGAAGGGTGCGTGGTGCAATGCGGGCGGCGATTTTAGTTCAAGATGCGGGTGGGGCGGAACCAGCAGCGCCAGCACCCATTGTTATTGTGCGCCAGATACGACTAAAGGGATAAATACGACCGATGGCAAGTGGGTGGTAGATACGGATATCGCGGCATATTGCAGGGTTTGTCCTCTTGACGGTAAAGCCTGTGTTTGCAAATACAGCGTGCCGCAGGTTCCTACGGCAGGGAGCGCGACGGCAGCGGTGACGTCAACTACAAAAAACATTACGGCAAATAGTCCGGAGTGCGGGACGGGTTGGGATGAAAATTATGCGATCAGCTGCCAGAATCCGGGGCAGAAAGCGGCCACGAAAGCGTGTTTGAACCAGCAATGCAGCGGAGGAAATTGTATCGATGGACCGATGACGCCGATTTGTAAAAAAATGAACAGCGATGTGGTGCAATTGATAAATTATTATAAACAGGGATTGGTTGGGCTTAATGGTCTGCCCACGGTGACGCAAGCACATAGCCAGTACCTGACAATAAAAACGACTAGCGATGCGGTTTTAAATTTTGGAGGGTTGGCGGTTACTGCGATATTACAACACTCAGATAAGTTTGCGGTAACCGAGGATAGTATTGCGTGCGCAAATACAGTTAGGACTGATTGCCAAGATTTTAGCGGTGGGGAGTCGTATAAATGCGAGCCAGCGGGGAGTTGTTTGGTGTGGAATTGGATGATGGGCAATCAAATAAATTGCAATGGCTTGGGATGCGAGCCGAATGCCAGTGGAGTGGGGAACGCGGGTTATTGTAAGTCGCCCGGGGGGGCTTCGGGACAGGCGACTACAGGTTGCATTGGCAGCGGGGTTAACCAGGGGAAAACGACAGCAATTGGTCTTTATAGTTGCGGCGGCGTTCAAGGATTTACAAATGTTTCTTATCAATGTTTGAGCACCGGTTGGGATAATGGGGATAATTGCGCGGCAAAAAACGATACTTGCGATCCGAATACGGGCAAGTGTAAAAATACGGGTTACCAACAATGTTCGGCAACCTGTTATGATGATCCTCAGTGCGTGCAAAAATGCGGCAGCAACGATTGGTATTGCGACAAGTCCGCTGGGGCAACATCAAATCCGGGGGCGGTGGGATATAGTGCTTACTCGATGGGTTATTGCGTCAAGAAAAGCGGAGCAAGCGGACAGGGTCAATCGATTGGTGGTTGTACAAAATCAGGTTATACTTGCACGGATAAGAATGGAGGAACATTTACGGATACGTGTATCAGTCCCAGCGGGTCAGGTTCTTCGTCGGGGACAACGAAGACTTCTGGTACCTCCGGATCGTCGGGGACCTCAGGTTTGTCAGGGTCTTATACCTTGAAATACGAATGCGATAAGAGCGGTGCGGGCACTTGCAACCAAACAAAGGAAATGTGTTCTTATGGGTGCAGTATTTCGGCGCAGGGTCATGCGTGCGCAAACAGTCCCAGCGATTGCATTGGTGGTACAGATGCGGAAAAGGCGGAGGAGGCGGCCAAGGAAGCGGCGGAGGAGGCCGCAAAAGAGGCGGCGGAGGAGGCCGCAAAAGAGGCGGCGGAGAAAGCGGCAAAGGAGGCTGAGGCAGTGAAGGCGGTACCGACGGTGAAGATCGAAAGCCCGTCGGGAACAGTAACCACCAAGACGGCCGATCTGAAAGTAACGACCAATATCAAAGCGACCTGCAAATACTTGGATAGCAAGACGGGGTCGTTTACCAGCAGCAATTTTGATGGCAACGGCATGACTATGAGTGATGGCGACGGTTATTCACACACGGCAACATTGAGCAATCTGACTGAGGGTGACGCGGCCAATTGCAAATACAGCCATAGTATCACGGTATTGTGCAAGAATTCGGCAACGATGTCGACGACAAGCAGGACATCGTCTACGAATACGACCAATGTAACGCCGGGGATCGGATCGGCGCAAACCACATTCACGGTTGATCTTTCGCAAAATGCGGAATATGCGCCCAAGGTGACGAGCGCGATGGATTCGGATTCGTACACAGTGGCCAATCCGGTTTTGAAAGTGAACTCGGATCGTCCGGCGGATTGCGAATATAAAGAGGGAGCAAGCTTTACTTTCGGATCGGGAAAGAAATTTGATACTACGGGCGATTATAATCATAACGCGCAATTGAATGACCTTAAGACCAAGCAGGATGGTTATGATTATTACGTGATCTGCAAGGATAAAGCTACGTGCGCGACCAGCGATAAGTCGTTTAAGGTTGAGTTCAAGGTGGTATTAAGCGATGATCCGATAAACGCGCCCAAGATCGTGGGAACCACGCCGGAGAACCAAACCGTGGCCAATCCGACTTTATCGGTGACGACGGACCGGCCAGCAACCTGCCAATACAAAAAAGATACGACTTTCAAATATGGCGATGCGGCGGCGATCCAATTTACCAATGATGGCGAATATAGCCATACGGTTTCGTTAACAACATTAACAGACGGGAAATACACGTTCTACGTGGCGTGCAAGGACAAAGCGACGGGAGCGAGTATTACCCTGGAGACGGCGATCGTAACGACAATCAACCGTACAGGCGGGGCAGGCGAGCCGGTAATTTCCAAT
>JGI24729J20445_1000598_pt1 | contig 17632 bp, 13 predicted proteins | sample EPASupsiteSAE323_FD_20445 | JGI IMG/M metagenome (IMG submission 20445) | reverse complement strand
GGAGTGAGTTCGACCTGGGTGATCTCATCTCCAAGGAACGGCAGGATCTTTTCGGCCTTGAAATAATACAGGTTTCCCAGTGTCAGGCCGAGCGCCAGTGCAGCAATCGCTCCGGAGAACCCGAGCAGGCTGACAAACCCGAACACGATAAAGACGAATGCCGGTGTGATAAAGACACTCTTGATGCTGGCAAGACGGTGATATATGGAAGACCACCAGACACCGGCAGCAACTCCAATGATGATCGCGATGAGAAACGAAGCGAGAAGGTTACCGACCAGGTGGCCGATATTGAACTGGTCCAGCTTCACGATATCGAGCAGGGCGAGCAGGACAACGATGCAGAGCACATCGCTGATCGCCGATTCAAGGGCGAGGATCGCCTTGGTATCGTTTTTGATATTGAGGTAATTGGTGAACGGGATGACAACCGCAGACGATGTACCCCCCAGGATCGCCCCGAGCATGAACGATTCGATCAGGGTGAACCCGGCAAAGGAGTGCATGACGCCGATACAGATACCGGTAATGATGACGAAATTCGCAATAGTAATCGCCATCGTCCCGTTGATGGACTTTTTTAAGGTCTCAAGGGTGATGTGCAGGCCGCCTTCAAACAGGATGATCGCGAGCGTAACCATAGTAAAAAGCGGTCCGACGACTCCGAAGGCTGAAGGGGCGACGAGGCCGAGAAACGGGCCGATGATGATACCGATGGCAATAAGAAAGAGCACATCGGGGATCTTGGTGAGCGTAAAGAACCGCGAGAGGATATTGCCGAGGAATATGAGAATACCAAGGAAGAGGACTGTTACTGCTGCATCCATTTGTAACTTGTTGATCTGAAGGGAAATTATATGTTTTCAACTGCTTGGGCGGCAAAGGAATCCACACTCAATTCCCCTCACAGAAAGGAGATAAATAATTCATTCCAATAACCTGCCATGAAACCCGGTTGTGACCCGCTGAAAAAAACCGATAAAGATCCGGGGATGGAACCCGGCAGCGATAACCCGGGAATTGATTTTCTTCAGGTTCTCCAGGCCGGGGCAGGGATTATATGTGCCGCAGCACTGGTCTTCCTGTTCCTTCCTCTCTCTGGTCACATGGACGCTGTTTACCATCATCACCATCCAGTACATCTGGCTTGCCATGCATACGTCCTCCAGACTGGCAACACCCATAATGTCCTCTTTGCGATGATCAACCACATCGGCCCGATCGTTTTAGTCCCCTTCCTCATCTTGAGTATCTGTGCAACCGTCATTGCATCGCAGGCCATGATCTCCGGCATGTTCTCAATCGTGTACCAGGGAATGACTACCCGCATCCTCCCGAAGATGAAAATAGATTTTACCTCATCCGAACTCCAATCGCAGATCTACATCGATACCATCAACTGGATGCTGCTTGCCGCAGTACTGGTCGTGATGTTCGAATTCCGCTCATCGGAAAACCTTGCCTCCGCGTATGGTCTTGCCATCTCGGGTTCGATGCTGATTTCCGCAATCATGATGGCGATCATCTTCCTGTACCTGCGCAAACCCGTCCAGATGATCATCTCCGGGGCACTCATCATTATTGACGGATTGTTCTTCATTTCGACTCTCCTGAAGATCCCCCACGGGGCCTATTGGTCGTTCTTCATGGCCGCCATCCCCCTCATCATCATCGTCACGTTCATATTAGGGCAGGAGAAGCTCCACACCATGCTCAAACCGACGCCGCTTGCGGAGTTCCTCCCCCGTTACCAGCAGAATTACGCGAGTATCCCGAAGATTCGGGGGACAGCGCTCTACTTTATCGGGGACGTAAGAAAACTTTCTCCCTACGTATCCCAGGTCTTTTTCCAGAACGAGATCCTGTACGAGAACAATATCCTGGTATCGATCAAGGTCACCGATAAACCGTTTGGCATCATCACAACGTTCGATTCCGCTCTTGCTCCGGGCCTTCACCTTTTCACGGTAACTGCCGGATATATGGAGATCGTTAACGTGGTGGGTCTGTTAAAGGAGCGGGGAATCGATGAGAAGACGATCTTCTATGGCGTTGAAAATATCGTGAGCGATACACTCATCTGGCGACTCTACGGGATTATAAAAAAGAATTCCCCCCCGTTCATCCAGTTCTATGCCCTCCCCCCGGAGAAGATACACGGGGTTGTTATGCGGGTCGTGATGTGATCCGCAGGAAAAACCCGCTTTACCGGTTCTCAATCTTTTCACTCAGACCGGACAATCCGGTATTCTTCTTTAGTTCCCCGGCATGAAACACGGATATCCCGACCGGTCGGCCCTGCCGGTACTGCTGCAATGCCAGCTGGTATTTTCCCGGATCATGCCGGAGATTACCCAACGTAAAATATTCGTGAATGGTCTCCAAAAATGAGATCTGTTGGGTGAGGAACGCGTTTTCGTATTCCTTGATCATCCGGGCGGTTTCAAGGCACTCCTCTTCGGGCAGGGTCGGGTCATATCGCCCGTGCTCCCCCGGGTGGGCGAACTGCCGCCATGTTACAAGTCCTGATGCATCGGCATTCCGTCGCAGCATGTGCGGGTAGATGTGGCAGACAGAGAACCTCCGGTCATAAATCCGACATCTCCCGTTCTCCAGAAACCAGCAGGATCCCTGTCCGTCATTTTTCATCCGGAGGGAATATCCCGACACATACAGCCTGCCGTACTGGTCGCAGAACTCCGGGTCCGGGGCGGGTTCACAGGCCGCGGGATCTATCTTTTCCAGTTCAGCGATATCGCGATCCAGAAGAAAGATGTGGTTGTTAACCGCCTGGGTGCAGCACGTCCCGCAGCGGTTACACCGGAACCCGGTAGCCCTGACCTCTTCTGCCAGATCCTCAAGGGGATATGCAAAGAGGCGGTTCCGCTCCTGCATCAGTGCAACAATTCGATAGGGGAGCGGGACCTCAGGAGACGGGTCCATCAGGCCACGCTCCGTTTTTTCCTTCCCGGTATATCGAAATCGATTTTTGTAATCGAATATTCTGCGGTGACATATTCCCCATCCGGAAGAATCATATCTGAGTCAACCTGCATTGGTATCAGTACTCCGGGGCATTTGCCGGCTCCTGAGTTTTCTGGAGAACTGCCGGATCGCCCCGGGTCTCTGCGCCCTGGTAGTGCCCTTTGAGGATGGATACGAGGTCTTTTACGGTATTTTTTACCTGCCCGCTAAGGTGCCTGATTGTATACTCACGATCATCGGGGGGATCGTTCTGCCGGGCTCGTTGCGCTGCGCCGGAATCTGTTGTCACGTCTTATACCCCCTTTAGAGCAGCCACAACTTTTTCGGTTCGAAGTCCGTCAGCGCGTGGCGGTAATCATCGAACCACCGGGCCACCGGGTTGCTCTTGAAGACCATGAACTTCCCGATGTCCGGAGCATCCGCTGCCTGGTGGTACCGCATGAAGACGTGGTCGGCGGTCTTTCCCACCATCTCGATCTTGCCGGTTGCATGCGACATGACGAACCGGGCACGTTTTGCAAGACCCGAGCATGCCTGCCAGGATTTCTGGAGAACTTCGTAGGACTGCTCGACCGGGATTTGGAAGAACTGGTTGCCGAGTGTCGGGCGGCACTGGAAGACATAGTACGGCGAGATGCCGGCAAACGAGAGCTGGCGAAAGAGCGTAGTCAAGGTCTCCGGGGTATCGTTGATCCCTTTCAGGATGGGTGTCTGGCTGACAACCATCACCCCGGCCTTCCGGAGCGCTTCTGCAGCTTCTCTCGATACATCGGTCAGCTCGCGGGCATGGTTGAAATGTGCCATCAGGTAGATGCGCTTTTCGGGCGTGCTGTATCGCGAGAGTGTGGAAAGAAGGTCCGGGTCATTGAGGATACGATAGGGATTGTAGGCAAGCATCTTGCTGCCGATCCGTATGATATTGACATGCTCGATCTCGCGGAGCTGGCGCAGCACCGGTTCGAGCTGCCGGGTTTCGAGCGTAAGAGGATCGCCCCCGGTCAACAGGACGTTTGTTATTTCCTTGTGCTCCCGGATATATTCGATATTGTCACCAACGTCTTTTACGGTCTCGCGTTCACAGGACATGAAGAGGCGTTTCCGGAAACAGAAGCGGCAGATGCCGCCGCAGACATCAGTGAGGAGAAGGAGGCCGGTCTGGTCATATTTGTGCTGCAGGCCGGGTTGTTTGGTATAATCTTTTTCACACGAAGGATCGGCAGACCCCCCGGTTTTAAGTTCACGGGAATCGGGAATGACAATCCTTTTGAGCGGGTCGTGCCCGTCTTTCCAGTCGATAAGCGAGAGATAATATTCATTGGAGCGGAACGGGAACAGTTCGGTAACTGTCTCCATCATCTCCCTCGCTTTGGGGGCGAGCCCGACAAGGTTGTCGAGCTCTGAAATTGATGTAACGTATTTAGGGTTCATTGCTTCACCTCGGTTCTGGGGTTGGCTCTGCCCGTCAGAGGGCAGGGATCGAGCGGTGCGAAAAATTTCCGATGAGTATTAACAGAAATTGAGAGTTACCTTAAGTGCACCACTCAGTAAACTTTCATTATAGAGCTTACTCTTTAAACCCTTTGTGTTTGTCCCATTTTGCATAACGGAAATGGTAAACAGGGTCTGAATAATGACACGACAGGGTGAATGTTCAGGTTCGGCCAGTAAGGTAGCACGGTTGTTAAATTATCCAAAAACCTGTCATAATCCGGAATATATGCATGGGCAGGTCCGGGTACTGGTGAGGGAGAAAAACGGTAAGCTGCGATTACATTCTGTTTTTTTAAAACCGGATCACCGGTATGTCCTCACTTCACAATCAGCACCGGGCACGGGGCGAGATGGGCGATCTTCTGGCTGATTATTTGGGATTTCCATTGGAACCTGAAGGGAACTTTTGAGTGGGAAAATCGCTGCTTACCCGGCTTTGGAAAGTTAAAAAAAATAACCGGCTCAATAACTGTCGGAAAACAAAGGTTGATGAACTAGCCCCGCGATTTAATGTAGACACAATTCCGGGTATCTTCTCGTAACCCGGAATGGCCTGCGCGGGAATGGAGTGCAGGAATATCATGCGGACGATGGTAATCATATCATCGAAGAAACGGCATCGGGAGAAGAGACCGGTGCCCGTCCAGGATCCCGATGATCCACGGTCTCGTGGTGACGGCCCCTGAGGCCCTATACCGTTGCGGGCACTTATCCGAACGGTTCGTTAAGGGAATTTCGCCGATATGTCTAAGCGAACTTACAAACGGACAGGTATCCCGCCTTACCAGGGGGATGTTTGGCCGAAAGTTGATCCAGCTGATTCGTACGGAATCGCACGATAACGCGATGTTATTAAAAAAACCGGGAAAAGAATTCCCGCAAAAATACCCAGCCATAAAAAAAATTCAGGAGAATCACCACACAATGGAAATTGAGATTATTACCGTAGGCGGATACGATGAAGTCGGGCGGAACATGACTGCCGTTCGCTGCGGAAAGGAAATTGTCATTTTTGACATGGGGCTCCGCCTCGACCAGCTGATGATTCATGAGGATGCCGAAGTTGACGAGATGCATTCCCTTGACTTAATCAAGATCAAGGCAATACCGGACGACACCGTGCTGCAAAAAGTCGAAGGCACGGTAAAGGCGATCGTCTGCTCGCACGGGCACCTGGACCATATCGGTGCCATCCCAAAACTTGCACACCGGTACAATGCGCCTATCATTGCAACACCCTATGCAACCGAACTGATCCGCCAGCAGATCGCCGGCGAGAAGAAATTTGATGCAAAGAACAAGCTCTTCGCTCTCCCTGCCGGGCAGCGGTACACGCTCTCATCGAACCTTGTCCTTGAATTCGTCCGGACGCAGCACTCGATCATCGACACCGTAACACCGGTGCTCCACACCCCCCACGGTGCGATCGTCTATGCCTGTGACTTCAAGTTCGACCGGTCGCCGGTCATCGGCCAGCCTCCGGACTTTGCCCGCTTCCGGCAGCTTGGCAGGGAAGGCGTGCTCGCCCTCATCGTGGAGAGCACCTATATCCACCGCCCGGGCCGGTGCCCCAGCGAGCGGATTGCCCGCGATCTCGTGCGGGGCGTTATCACCAGTTTCGAAGACGACAAGAACGCGATCGTTGTATCCACGTTCTCATCCCACATCGCCCGGGTAAAAACGATAGCAGAATGTGCGCATGAGATCGGCAGGAAGCCCATCTTTCTCGGGCGCTCGATGGAGAAATACTCCGTTACTGCCGAGCAGATGAAACTGGTTTCATTCCCTGAGACGGCAAGCGTGTACGGGAACCGGAGAACCGTTGATCGGATGATGCGCCGGATGATGAAAGAAGGAAAGGAGCAGTTCCTGCCGATCGTAACCGGCCACCAGGGCGAGCCCGGATCGATCCTGACCCGGCTTGCACAAGGCGATACCCCGTACCAACTGGCTAAGGGCGACAAGGTGCTCTTCTCGGCAAATATCATCCCGAACCCGATGAACATCGGGAACCGGTACGTAATCGAACAGCAACTCAAAATGGCCGGTGCCCGCATATTCGACGACCTGCACGTGAGTGGCCACGCGTACCGGGAAGACCACTACGAGTTTCTCCAGATGCTCCAGCCCCGGCACATCATCCCTGCCCACGCAGACATGAAGATGACTGCCGGCTACGCAGACTTTGCCAGCGAACTTGGGTATACACTGGACAACGATGTGCACCTGATGAGAAACGGGCAGCGGCTCAAAATAACCTGAGACAAAGAAAAATGGCGTGACCTGTACAGGTTACTCCATCATCCCTACCCGGGCAAATCTGCCCGCCCCCATATCACGGTTTTTTTTAACACGGGCTTCATGACCGGTCATAGGAAAGATCGCAAGCAATTTCTATAAACCCGGAATAGTTATATCTTGCAGGAAAATTGTTCCAGAAAAAACGATGGAGAAATGCATGTCAAGGCACCATAACCAATCCCCAATGACAAAGGTACTCAACTCCCTTTCATCGGATCTCGGTATCGTGATCATTGTCGTTGTAGTTCTCCTTGCAGTTTACCTGGTCGATGCCATTACTCCCCTGGGAGAGCCGGTCTGGCTTCTCTATTTCATCCCCCTTGTCCTGTCATACTGGTCGGAGAGATTGTATGCAATTCCCACGGTCTGTATCGTTACCATTCTCTTCCTGGCAGGCGGTTTTCTCGTCTCCCCGCAGGGAATTGCAGTGTCCCAGGCAATTCTTTACCGGTTTACCTTTTTCCTTGTCTTCATCAGCGCATCGATTATCCTTTGGGCGATACGTCGGCGTCAACTTCTCTGAGGAGAGGTTGTGACGGCCCGTATTGCAAAAACCCGATCCCTGCACTGCATTGACCCGTTCAATAACCGCGTATCAGGGGCATTTTTCTCCCCAAAATCGTAACCAAATTTTCCTTCACAGAAATTTTCAATGCCAAAATAATTCCTCATCCTTGAACCCGCCAGCTCCGGTACTCGTCGTTTGCGTCCTTCATGTCTTCCCAGAGCCATGCCATCCGGTCAAGGAACCAGAGCTTTCCGCAATAGACAAGCGCCATGCCAAAGACCGTTGGCCAGAGATCGAAGACGAGCACACCCCAGAACACAAAGAGCATGCCAATACCGGAGACGGCAGACAGGATGTTGGGGGCGGTGCGGTGGTGCACCGGTACGGGAACAACATCCCGGTTCAGCCAGACCCGCTCGCCCAGCACGGACTTTGATGCCCAGTGGTTGAGTGACTGCGGTGACGGGAAGATACGGGGATTGAACCACATCCAGAGAAGGGCGAGAGCAACCGGGACCAGCGCCCACCAGCCGAACCAGAGCCGGCTCCAGAACGCGATGATGAGAATGGGAAGCACGGTGTTGCGCAGGAGAACGCTCCTCGGGTTGGCGTGGCGCAGCCAGGTAGCATCATCCAGGGCAAAGGTCCGGGCAATCTTTCGCTCAAGTGTCATAGTGTACCTATTGCAGCGGCAATCGTAATTATGCGCATGGTCCTCGCCGGGAGCATGGGTTTCACCTGCGGATTGCCCGGACAATGAGAATCATTGCAAGAATGCTGATAATGAAAGTTGCCAGCCCCCCGGCCTGGAGCCATGCGTTGAGGTAACTGGCCCCGGCAATGTACGTGGCACCGGGTATCCCGAACCCGGAGAGGAGGTGTACGCCGATGGTGATGACCAGCACGGCGGGAATCACGTACTTGCAGAGAAAGAAAACGAGCTGGTTCAGGCGCGTAACCCGGCCGGTTTCGGCCTCGAATACCTCCCGGGGTAAAAACCAGGTGAACGCGATGGCAACAATGGCAGCTGCCAGGAGGAGGCCGAGCGTCCCTATCGTCTCATCCATGAAGTCCAGCACGGGAATGCCACCAAGGGACAGGTTCGCCGCGCTGAAGCTCAGTGCCGGAAGCAGGCTCACGGCAAGCAGGATGCCAGTCAGGATGGCAGCTGTCTTTTTCCGGCTCCATGCAACAGCTTCCTGAACGGATGCAACACAGACTTCGAGCATCGCGACTGCTGACGTAAACGCGGAAAAGAAGAGGACAACAAAAAAAGCCACGGCAACCAGGTATCCTGCCGGCATGAGCGAAAAAGCCAGGGGCAGGGTGGTAAACGCAAGGTCTGTACCGGTTGTCGGGGAAAGCCCGAATGAAAAGACAACAGGAAATATGACAAGGCCGGCGAGAAGTGCTACCGAGAGATCCGCAATGCTGATGATGAGAGCCGAACGGGGTATATCCTGCTCTCTGGCCATGTATGATCCATAGGTAAGAAGGATGCCTTCGCCAACAGAAAGCGAAAAGAATGCCTGGCCGAATGCAGCAATCCAGAGATCGGTATGTGAAAGAGCGGAAAAATCCGGGGTGAACAGGAAGCGGATCCCTTCTTCAAATCCCGGGAGGGTCGTGCAGTAGAGTACCATGACTACCAGTGCGATAACAATGACCGGGACCATCATGATCGAGATCCGTTCGATTCCCTTACGGACTCCCACAGCAACAACAAGACCGGTCAGCAGGATCGCAACGACCCCATAGAGGATGGGCATATATGACCCGGTAAACCCGGCAAAGGTCGTCGTGTTACCGGCAGCAGCAAAGAGCGTAAAGGCAATGGTCCAGCCGGTGATGACGAGATAATAACTGAGAATAAGAAAGATAATTGCGCAGATAAGCCAGCCAAGAATATGGAATGCCGGCCGCACCGCCTTAAATGAACTCACCACGGTTCCCCGGAAATGGCGGCCCATGGTAATCTCCAGGATCATGAGCGGCAGCGCAAAGACAAAGACTGCGATGAGATAGGGTACGAGATAAGCACCCCCGCCATTCTGGCCGAGTACTGCAGGAAACCTCCAGATATTGCCGATTCCCACCGCAGCACCGATGGCAGCGAGGATAAAAACAGCGTGCGATGACCAGCGTTCCATGGGTGCTATCCTGTGCCGGGATACTCGTATAATATGTTCATGGTTTTCCTAACGATTATCGTTTACTCCGTGACCGGTACCAGTTTTCCTTTCAGTTTCTCCTCGATACCGATCTGCATCATCTCGATGACATTGTTGACAACGCCCCGGGTATGGCGGACGATAAGTTCATCGGTGCGGAAGAACTCCCGGTCCGTGCTGCTGTTGAACTGCGAGCCGTGAGTCCTGAACGCGATGCCAAACGGGGTGAAAATATAGCCCATCTGCTGGAAGTTCAGCCAGATGTCCATTGCGGTTTTGATTGCCCCGTCCTCGTGGCCGCATACAAGAATCCCGACAATCTTTCCCTCGGTCAGCCCGGGTTTTCCAAGATGGTAAAGGTTCTCCATGCAGGTTGTCCGGTCAAGGAAAGCCTTGAGCCGGACCGACATGCCGTTCCAGTTGATCGGGGAGGCAACAATGACTGCCTTTGAAGCGGCCAGCATCGCGTGGAACGCCGGCATATCGTCATTTTTGTTGCGGCACGGGAAGGTACATGACTCTGCCCGGACCGCGTAACAGCACCAGCAGTAGTCAATGGCATGCTCGCTTAAGTTAAACCTGCGGTAACTTACGCCCCGTTCCCGGAGTACAGCTTCTGCCAGGTCGATCATGTACCCGGAGTTACCGGCCCGGTGGGTACTACCATTGATCAGCAGCACATCGAACGGTTCGCCATCATACGTGAGTTGCCGCTGTTCTTCCTGCGGTATGAACTCGTGGGCCGGGCTGTGGCAGACCGGGCAGCCTTTTGGGGGTTTTTCACCGGTAAATACAAAACCGCAGACGGTACATCTCCACGGGATCGTCAAATCACCGGTGGTTTTATGGGTATTTTCAGGTTGCTTGTCGGGCATGGGATACGGTCTCCATGAGATGGACTGAATAGTAAATTCTCGCTGGTGATCGAAATAGATTATTCTTATGATAGTAATCGTGAACCGGCCGGATCGAACAATTTGCCGTAAACACGGTACTTGCTGATAACGGACAAATAAGTCCGGGCCGGGTTAATTGTTCCTGGCCCGATCCTTAAACTTCCTCCCCTCCTTTCCTCTATCCGGCTTGAGGATGGCTTTCCTTGTACTCCAGCCATTTGATCGCTTCGACAACCACGAATGCTGCAAGCGAGAGCAGGGCAACATACCCCCAGTGTTCGAAAGCCAGCGGCACAACACCGAAGATTTGCGGGATTNCATAAATGGCAATCAGCTGGAGCAAAATGCCAATCCCGATCCCATAGAGAATATACGGGTTGATCGAGATGCTCTTTCGTATGTCCCGCAGGAACGGTTCGTGTTCCTGCTGGGCCTGGAGCCCGTTGCACCACTGGAAACAGACAAAGGAGGAGAACATGATCGAGACCGCAAGCTCGTACGGGTATTGCCCGAGGAGATACCAGAACAGGATCGCTGCAAGGGCTCCCATCACCAGGCCAAATGTCATGATACGGCGCATCTGCCTTCCATCAAAAAATTGTTTGGCGGGATTCTTGGGGGGCCGTTTCATGACATCCCCCTCCTCTTTTATAAAGGGGAAGGTCTTGTCCTGCACTCCGTCAGTGACCAGGTTGATCCAGAGGATCTGGATCGGCAGGAGCGGAAGGGGCAGCCCGAAAAAAACCGTGGAGCTGATGAGGACAATTTCGGATATCGATGTTGAAACCAGGTAATAGATCACCTTTCGGATGTTGTCAACGATCACCCGGGCGTTCCGGATCGCGTCTACGATAACCGAGAGATTGTTGTCCACGATCACCATCTTGGCCGCGCTCTTGGCCGCCTCGGAGCCGGAGCCCATGGCAATGCCGAGGTCTGCGGCACGGAGCGCCGGTACATCATTTACCCCGTCACCGGTGACCGTGACAATCTCCCCGTGCGCCTGCAACACCTTTACGATCCGGTGCTTGTGCTCGGGAAGAATACGGGCCAGCACGGTGGTCTTTTCCAGTGCTGCTGCAAGGGACTCGTCACTCATTGCCCCGACCTCCGGCCCGGTGAGGAGCCCGTCGCCCTCTTTCCAGATATGGACGGAACGGGCAACCTCCCGGGCAGTGAGCGGGTGGTCGCCGGTGATCATCAGGACGTGGATGCCGGCTTTCTGGGCAACCCGTACCGCTTCGGCAGCACTCTCCTTGGGGGGATCAATGAAACCAACGATCCCGACAATGGAGAATTTCCATGCGGCTGGATCCTCCCCGAGCCATCGGCCCGCTCCGAACGCAAGCACACGGAGCCCGCGTCCGGCCATTGTCTCGATCCGGAGTTCGAGATCGCCGAGTGCATTGGCGTTATCGGCAAATTTTTTGAGTTCTTCGTATGCGCCCTTGACATAGAACAGCTCCTCGTTGCCTACGACATTTGCCGTTGCCATGAGCCGCCGTGCGGTATCGAACGGGTATACCCAGCGCCGGGGATTTTGTTCCCGCACCGTTTCGTAATTACCGACCCATGTTGCCAGCGCGACATCGATGGGATCGCCCGTGGTGCCCCGTGCTTCGTTGCAGAGAGCTGCGGTCATTTCGAGCGCCTCCCGGTCGAGTGCATAGACATCGTGAACCGTAAGGAGGCCCCCGGTAATTGTCCCGGTCTTGTCAGAAGCAATGACCGTTGCGCTTCCCAGGGTCTCGACTGCCGGGAGGTACCGGACCAGGGTCTTTCTCTTCGAGAGCGCGAGTGCCCCGACCACCATGATGATCGTCACGACAATGGGCAGGCCCTCCGGCACCGCAGAGACCATCTGGGCAACGAGGAGATAGGCAATCTCAGCGGGTGGACGTCCCTGCAGGAACGCGATAGTTCCTACCAATGCAAAGATGCCGATGAGGAGGATGATATACCGTTTTGAAAAATGGGCGATCGCTTTTGTAAACGGGCTGTCGGGAGACCTCTCCTGAGCGAGCGCAGCAATACCCGCAAAGTAAGTCTTCTTCCCGGTCGCCATTACGTAGCCTTTGCCGTATCCGCGTACGACCGAGGTTCCCGAGAGCAGGCTGTTTTTCAGCTCATAGGGAGGTGCGTCTTTGGCAACTACCGCCGCATGATCCTTGAGGACTGGCAGCGACTCTCCCGTAAGAGATGATTCATCGACCGTGAGTGCCGAGGTATCAGAGAGCCGGATATCGGCAGTGACGAGATCTCCTTCCGTAAGAGAGACACAGTCGCCGGGAACCAGTTCTTCTGAGGGGATGATGCGTTCGGCCCCATCACGGATGACGGTGACTTTGCTGTCGGTCAGTTTTTTCAGCGCGTCAAGCGATGCTTCAGCCTTTACCTCCTGCCAGAACCCGATGATGCTGTTGATCCCGATGATGACGAGAATGATAAAAAAATCCTTGACATCCGACACGAAGAGCGAGATGACCGCTGCAAGGATCAGGATGTAGACAAGGATGCTGTTGAACTGGCGCAGGAAGATGACGATCCGGCTGGTCTTTTCTTCTTTGAGGGTATTTTTCCCAAACTTCCTGAGCCGGACCTGTACTTCAGTGTCAGAAAGGCCGTCCGGTCCGGTTGCGAGCAGGCTGCTGACTTCTTCGTAAGAAAGCGCTTGGGGGGCTTTGGGCAGATCCATAAGTTGGTATGATACCCTCAATCGCCGGATATAAAATAGTGGCGGTCACCGGTAAAGGCCCTCTCTTTACGGCCGGGCCGGGGGCACGGTCATGAAAGCGTGGCACATCAATATGGGTCCAGCCGGCGCAGTGATTTGCGTATTTCCCGGATTGTCCCCGATATTCCCTCCACCTGGAAGAGAGCGCGGGAGATGTCGCTGCCCCCCGGGCTCTGGTGGGACGAGAGGCGGGACAGGTACCGTTTGTACTGTGCGGTCATCTCGTCCCGCAGGCGCTCGTCCTGCTCCCGCATCGACTCGTTGATATCGTCGGGTATGGCGGGGAACGTGGCAATGAGGGCGGCAAGGTTATTGCCGCAGGGAACAAGGGAGTGGCGAATCGCGTCTGCGGATTCCGGTGTGATCGTAATTCCTTTTTCTTCCAGTTCGCCCATGATCGTACAGAGGTCGCCTGCCTGGTCTGCCAGGACTTTGGCGAGCGTGGATACCCTGACAATGCCGGCAATATATGCTGCATCGGCATCAGTCAGGTCGCGCTGCGATATCGCAAGAGCAGCTTCGTTGACCTGTTTGTCGAGAAAGGCAGCATAGTCACGGAGCTGCCGGACACGCGGGTTTTTTCTTTTGGGGCTGTCCAGCAACTGCTGACCTCAGCGAGCAGTTCCTGCGAGAGCTCAAGGATATGGGCTATCTCCTGCCCGATCCTGCGGAATGCTGCCGGTGCATCAGCCGGCAGCGGGTCTTGCAGGGCGCGGGGGACAAAAACAATATCGTCATCCCGTCCGGGTACGAGCCGGCGGACCAGTCTTGCAAAGGGTTGTACCAGGATTAAGAAGACAATGCAGCAGCTCAGGTTGAAGAACAGGTGGGCATTTGCCACCTGCTGCGCCGGATCACCGCCGAGCAACAGGATGAACGCGGTGAACGGTCCGAGAAGAGGCAGGAAGAGCAGCACGCCTAAAAAATTGAAGAGGAAATGAGCGACAGCTGCCCGTTTTGCCGATGTGTTCATACGGGTTGCCACCAGCAGGCTGGTTGTCGTGGTGCCGAGGTTTGCTCCCAGCAGGATGGGAATTGCCATCGTGGGGGTGATGAGGCCGTTTGAAGCCATCACGACAACGAGCCCGGTGGTAACGGAACTGGACTGGAAGATGGTGGTGATAAGGAACCCGAACGCGATCTGGAGCAGGACTGTATTCATCATGCCCATCAGTTCGATCAGCTGCGGGTCGGTCCGGTACGGCGCCATGACAGACGAGATCAGCGAGAGGCTGAAGAACACGAGCCCGAAATAAAATACGGGCCTGCCAAAAATACGGTATTTGCCGCCAATGATCCCGATAAGGAACCCGGCAAGGATGAGAAGCGGTGCAAATGCTGTCAGGTTCAGCGCTACCAGCTGGGAAGTTACCGTGGTACCGAGGTTGGCGCCGAAGATGATGCCCAGCGATGCGGTAAACGAGATGACCCCGGCGTTTACGAGGCCGACGGTAATGACCGTTGTTGCGGTGCTGGACTGGACGACTGCGGTGACCAGTGCGCCGGCAGCAGTGCCCCGTGCAGGTGTTTTTGTCAGGCGCTGGATGAGGTTCCGGAAATATTCCCCACCGGCTACCTGCACCTCATGCGAGAACTGCTCGATCCCGTACAGGAACAGGATAATTCCGGGAATGAAGGCAAAGAGCAGTTCCCACGAGACCATAGTTGTGATTCCCCTTCACACGAATAAAAAGGATCCGAAATATACCTGCATAATCCCTCGTACAAGCCGGTCAACCCGCCAATAACCGGGTTACCGGCACCACCTGTCTTTCATGTTTCCATTGAACCTAAAAAAAATGTACTGCATTGCCCTCCGGGAATTTCCCGTTCAGCCCGGTCCAGTACCGGATACCCGGAAGCACATCAGCCTTCCCCCTGTTCCGGAATTGCCGGATGGATCAGCTGCCGTATCTGATCTGCCTTGTCGGAGGTGGTAAGGATCAGGAGCGAGTCGTTCTCCTTGAGCACGGTACTTCCCCGGGGGACGAACTGGTCCCGGCCTTTCCCGATAAGGATGATGAGGGTGCCGGCGGGAAGGCCGAGGTTCACGATCTGCCGGTTGATGACCGGCGAATTGTGCGGGATTACCAGTTCAAGCAGTTCGCGGCCTGATTCATCGTCAGGGTCGAACTCCCTGTGGAACCGGGAACGCCCGATTTTGGTATCAATACCACGACAAAAGGCTACGGATTATATACTCCCGGAAACGATCTATGACTGATGAAGTTCTCCCTCTCCGTGCGGATGCGGGTGTACCTGAGTATCCTGATCTGTGTTGTTGTTGCCGGTGTGATCGGACTTGAGGTTTTCGAAGAGCTCTCCCATCTTGACGCGCTGTATTTCCTGATCGTGACCATCGCGACCGTGGGGTATGGGGATATCCATCCCGTTACCCCCGCAGGCAAGGTTCTTGTCATGCTCATTATCATCACCGGTGTCGGCTGTTTTGTCGGCATTGCCGCACATATGATCGAGTCGGTGATAGAGGAGCGGGAGCGGAAGAGCCGGCTTGAGAAGCTCAACATGATCATCGGGTCATTTTTCTCAGAGATCGGGATCGGGATCCTAAAAAAATTCAGTGCCCATGATCAGTCTGTTGATGAGATCCGGTCAGCACTTGTTGTTTCTCATGACTGGTCCGATGCAGACTTTGCCCGTGCCCGGTCAGTTATTGAAAAGCACGCCTATACTCTTGACAGTTGTTCTGTTCCTATGGAAGACCTGTACCATTTCCTGATGGACCATAAGGCATTCCTCCTCTCCATGCTCCATAATCCCCGGCTGCTCGAACATGACAGTTTCACGCCTCTTATCCAGGCGCTCTATCACCTGACCGATGAGATGGCGGCACGGGACCGGCTCACCGGTCTCCCCCCGGCCGACTGTGCCCACCTGTCCGGTGATCTCAACCGGGTGTATCGTCTTTTGGTAATTGAATGGCTCGGGCATATGCAGTTCCTCAAGCACGAATACCCCTTCTTATTCTCACTTGCCATGCGGCAGAATCCCTTTGATAAAAACGCCTCCGTTATCGTTGAGTAAGACCACACCAAAGCAGCCAGGCCGGATCCCCCTGAACGGGAGGTTTTAACCGTTCAAACGTGTGGCTGAAAAAATGATCGAAAAATAGCAGCAGAACGCCCGTACCCGCCCGGATCTGATATTACAATTCTTTTTTCCCTTTGCTGACCGCTGCGCCGGTCGTTGCGGGAATGAATCCGGGATGGTATGCGGGAATGAATCCGGGATGGTATTACGTGCGTTTCGTGCCGGACCGGATCCGTTATGCTGTTTTTTTGCCGGAGGTAACCAGGACCGGCCGGTGCACCCTGCGTATAACTGCGCTGGTGGTGCTCCCGATGAAGAGGGTCCTGATATTCCGTGTCCAGCCTTCACCATGCGGGCTCATCAGGATGAGCGTGACATTGTCCCGTTCAGCAGTTGCATTGATCTCATCCGGGGCATACCCGGCACAGGCACGGACTTCTGCCGGGATGCCGGCAGCAGCAAGGTCTTTTTGTATCATTTCCAGTCTCTCCCGGGCTGCCTCAACTGCGGCCTGAATTGCGGTCTGGACTGATGCCTGGTTCGTATCAGACTTTCCTTTATTAACAACATGCAGGAGAATGACACGCCCTGCGGNTGGCATGCCTTTTACCAGCGCGAGGGTCTGCTCCGAGGGTTTNGAGAAATCCACCGGTACCAGTATACAGGAAAACAAGTTCCGGTGATCATGCATAGCCACGGATTCCGGGGGGAACCTCATGAGCAGCACGGGAATTTTTGCACTGCGGATAACATTGGCAGAAACGCTGTCCGTCAGGATACTGACATCGGTATTATTTGCCCGGGCTCCCATCATGATCAGCGAGACCTTCTCCGTTTCGGCAGTCTCAAGAATCGTGAGCGGTAAATCGCCCCGCGTATTTGTCTGGACGATGGTTTCGACAGCAAGGTCTGCAACCCCGGCCTTCTCCAGCACATCCCGGTATTCATCCAGGAGAATACGGGGATTTTTTGTCTGCGGGCCAGGATCCGATTCGCACAGCAACGGAGTGGAGGCTTTATCCGCGTGAAGAAGGGTAACTTTTCTGATGCCGGGAATATCCTTTACATATTCAAGGATTCTCTGGCTGTCGGGGGAAAAATCAGTTGGCAGGAGTACTTTTTCAAACATATCAACGCTCTCTGAAATATACATGGCATTCCCGTTATTTTAGTGAGGTGGCAGGAGAGTGTGTATCATAAGAATCCCTCCTGTTTCCGCGTAAAAGAACGGGAATGAGTTTTTTTAGCGTTCGCATCATCAAGGTTGAGTTTGGGCAGGAAAAAATTTTCACCGGGTTATTCCCTGCATTTAATTCCCTCCCTCAATGGAGGCACCCTTCGCATCGTACCGGCACTCCTCTCCCCGGAAGAACCAGTTCCGGTACACGATCGGTGTGATGAGCGTGGTGAGCAGGCTCATGAGCACGATCACGACATAGACCCCCTGCCCGATGACACCGGCTTCAAGCCCGATGAGCGCAACGATCATGGCCAC
>JGI24729J20445_1000582_pt1 | contig 17903 bp, 17 predicted proteins | sample EPASupsiteSAE323_FD_20445 | JGI IMG/M metagenome (IMG submission 20445) | reverse complement strand
TTGATTCAGGTACGAGTGTCGATGTCCCGGCAGAAAACCGCCGCATCGGGTACGTATTCCAGAACTCCGCAGTCTTTCCCCACATCCCGGTCCGGGAGAATATTGCATTCGGCCTTCGCGCACAACATAAATCCCCATTATTTATCCGGGAACATGTCGGGCACTGGTTAAAGGTGATGGGCCTTGAAGATATTGCCGATGTGAAAGCAGGAAACCTGTCGGGAGGGCAGAAGCAGCGTGTCGCCCTTGCCCGGGCCCTTGCCACGGGCCCTGCACTTCTCATGCTCGATGAACCATTCACTGCACTCGATGCGGAAAATATCCGCCGGGTAAAAGAACTGACGCGCACATTTGTAACCGAGATGGCCATTCCCTGTCTTGTCGTGACCCACCGTATTTCCGATTGCCGGGATATCGGTGACCGGATGTACATGATCAACCGGGGAATCAGGGGGTGGGAAGGAAGGCCGGGGGATGAGCCCGGATGTACATGTCGTAATGATTCGAGATAACATCCGGTTCATTGGGCGTAATCGCACAATCATTTGTATCCAAGCGGGGATGCGAGACCGGTAGCGAGGATCGGCTGGATTGAAGACTGCGGGGATGTTATCGGGAGGGACGTCCGACCGGGGATACCTGTGAGCAGGTTAACCTCACCTGAATCAGGAATTTGACGGATCAAATTAATTCAATTTACCTGCCGAAATTTTTTTAAAAAGTTTTTTAATATAAGAAACAGGATGTTGATTGAGTTATTATGGGCAATAACACCGACATCATGAACGAATTTGCATTGCAGGAGCTCAAGCGCATCTATTCCACGTACGATGGCTGGAAAATTACCCCNCAGGCACAGGGCAGCGGGTATGACACGCTCGTCAGGCTGGAGCGCATGAGCGANGGACACCGGGATATCGTAAAAGTCCTGGTNACCTTCAATAAAGAAATGCCGGCAAAGCTGGTGGAAGAACTGAATAAAAAAGAAAAAGCAACGGATGGCAGTGTACCGCGCTATGATTCAGCAGTAATTGCNCCGGTGAATGCGGACACCTCGGCACTGCCGGCNGGTACGAAAATTTACTCCATGAACTCGTTTGCATTCAAGGGAAATGAGTTGACGTGGGTAAAAAAGAAAGTTGCAAAGACACCTGAAGCCGCAAAAATTGCGGCCTGAACTTTTTTTCCTTCTTTTCAACCGTAGCCGAATAAGGTTTCTAAACGAGCTGAAATAATCCAGCGATTGAGATATTTTTTAGTGAGATAATTCTCAGACTTTTTTTCTCTCATCCAACGGATTGTCGTAAAAATACCAACTGCCGTATGTCACTTGTGCCCCTGCACAGGCTCTCAAAATACGAAAACCCGCTGGTGCCCTGCCTGCACGTTGCCGGGCGGGTAGAAAAAGATCTTCCCCAGGCCCGGGTACCCGATGTCAAGAACCGCATTGAGAGATTTGTCTTTGGTAATCCCCCGCTTCTGGAACGAGGGGGTAAACGCAAAGAAGTGGAGATTCTCGCTCCCGGCAACCGCATTGATCACATCCTGCAGGCTGAAGACTACCGAATTTACGGGCACCCGGTGTGCGCCGGTAAGAGCATACACCCCGTCCTCTAAGAAGACCACCCGGGTCAGGATGCCCGCATGGGCGCATGCAGCCGCAAACGCGACGGCACCGGATGCCAGTTCCGTGCTGTACGGGCTCTTCGTAACAAGGAGAGTGACCGGCGGTGCGGCACTGTTCTTCTCTGCCCGATCAAAGGAGACCGCAGTGCCCTGCTTCCTGAGCCGGAAAGCCCCGGCATCCGGAGAAAGGATGGTGTGAGAGTGTCTGAACCGGTCGATCATCTGGTTAAGTTCCCGGATCTTAAACGGCTTGATGGTGCAGGTTGAAATTACCGATCCCTGCCCGTCATCCCACGTGCTGTACCCCCGGGCCGTGGCACAACGGCCACAGGCAAGCGCCTGGAAGCCAAGCCCGGCAGCCGTTGCCTGATCGCTCAAGGTAGTAAGGCCTTCACCGATATTCTCCGCATCGGTCGGGCGCTGACCATGGTGCCCGAGATGGATGCCATCGAGATATGCGTAGAGTTCGGCAGAGAGCCGCTCACCAATGGCTGATGAGAGGAAACTAAGGCCGTACCACGCAGAGCGGTGCATGTAGGGAGAACCGGTCTGGAACCAGCCGGCTGTGCCGGGCAGTGGAGACTTGGTCTGCCGGCTTGCTGCAGCAAGATCTTTCCAGAAGGAAGGCTTCCCGTCACCACCAGGGCTGTTGGTATCGATCACCTGGTCCGGGTATTTCACCCGGAGCGGTCCGATCCCGATCCCCCGCAGCTCCAGTTCCTGCCGGTCAGAGATAATCCGGACCGGAGTGAACGAGAGGATGATATTCCAGACCTGCAGGGTTTCGGGATCCTCAAGGCTGTAGAGAGCATCCCCGGTCAGGAAGAAAGAAAAGACAGGACTTTCGGCCGTTTTCCGGTGCATCAGGGTATCCGGGTACAGCTGGATAAAGAAAAACTTGAGGCACTCCTCGATCCACGTGAGACGCTCGACCGGCACCGGACTTGACAGAAGGAAAAAATGTGCGTTCATGGATCGGTGTCCTGCCTTTAGAGCCTGCAACATTATTTTCCGGTGGGGGTGATCTCCCGGAGATTGGGGGAGGGCCGGTGCATATCCCCAGTTACGCCCAGTTCACTTGCGATCCGGGGGATAATCGTGGTTGCAGCGGGAAAGAGTATCGCAGGTAATGATCAATTCATCAGAAAGTCCTAAAACCTTTGCTTTTTTCCTCACCCCCGGCAGGCAGCCGGGATTAAACGGGGCCGGGTGATGGCAGGTCGTTTCCGGGTTTTGTGTACCTTATCCTGCATTACCGGAACATCAGCCACCGGGTAAAAAAACCCTTGACCGGTCCCCTATGGCAGGCAGCCGCCGGATACCGTCGGGATACTATCCTGCCGGAGAGTCGGGAACATGCACATTCCACAACAGGTATACCCAAGAACGAAGTAAACAGAATATGGATTACCATGACTGACGAAAAGATACAGAAGGCATTGCAGGAAGAAGGTATTGCAGAGATGATCACCTGCCCGCAGGCATTTGCCATTGCAGAGAAAGCCAAGGTCTCCCGCAGCGCAGTGGGTGAATACTGCACGAAAAACCGGATTAAGATCCGCTCCTGCCAGCTGGGCTGCTTCAAATGAGCAGGTTCCTCACTATTGTCCCGGTTGCGGATGCAGTTGCCACGGTCGTAACGATCTCCCCGCAACCGGTGACAGAGACCGTCCCGGTGGAATGCGCAGCCGGGCGGATTCTTGCTGCGGTAGTTACGGCCGATTCGGACATCCCGGGGTTTGACCGTTCGGTGGTGGACGGGTACGCGGTCCGGGCCGCCGATACGGCCGGTGCCGGTGAATCGGTCCCCGCGCTCCTCCAGTGTACCGGGCGGGTCGCCATGGGAAGGCTGGATACCGGGGCCGCAATCGGGCCGGGCACCTGCTCGTATATCCCGACCGGCGGAGTCCTGCCGGCCGGCGCCGATGCGGTCGTCATGGTGGAGTATAGCGAAGAGGCTGCCGATACCGTGCTCGTGAAAAAATCCGTCTCTCACGGGAGAATGTCCTCCTCCGGGACGAGGATTTCAGGAAAGGGGAGATCGTTTTTTCCCCGGGCCGGCGGATCTCGTCGCAGGATGCCGGCGTGCTGGCTGCGTGCGGATGTGCCACCGTCACCGTTGCAAAAAAGCCGGTGGTCGGGATCATCTCGACCGGCAACGAACTGGTGCCGGTGACCGCAGTGCCCGGGCCGGGGCAGGTGCGGGATGCAAACGCTTCCATGCTCGCGGCATACCTCACGGAGTATGGCTGCATCCCCCGGCTCTATGGCATCATCCCGGACGAGCGGCGGGCCTTCGAGGCGGTCCTTGCCCGGGCGGTACCGGAGTGCGACGTTGTCCTTCTCTCGGGCGGGAGTTCCAAGGACGACCGGGACATGACCGCTGCTGTGATCGCTTCACTGGGCAAGGTGCTCGTGCACGGGATCGCGATTGCCCCGGGCAAGCCGACCATCATCGGCCGGATCAACAACAAACCCGTCTTTGGCCTCCCGGGTCACCCGGCTTCTGCCTTTGTGGTGCTGATCGCGATCGTCCGTCCGCTGATCGACCGGATGCTCGGGACAACAGCACCTGTCCAGCGGACCGCAATTGCCACCCTTGCGGTGAATATTCCCTCCCAGCGGGGGCGGGAGGAGTACGTCCGCGTCCGGCTGGACGGCAGGGTTGCAACCCCGCTCTTCGGCAAGTCCGGGCTCCTCAATACGCTCATCCGGAGCCACGGGCTCATTCGTATCCCGGCCGGGGCCGAAGGGCTGGAGCAGGGCAGTGAGGTCGAGGTGATCCTGTGGTAAAGCGCTATCTCACGGTCATGCCACTCGACAAGGTGCTCGATCTCCTTGCGCAGGAATTCGCCTGCACCCCTTCGATCGTGGAGGTCCCGCTGGAAGAAGCGGCCGGCCGGATTACCGCAGGCCCCATCTTTGCCCGGTACTCGGTACCGGAGATCCACCTTGCCGCCATGGATGGCATCGCGGTCCGGAGCAGCGACACGAAAGGGGCGTCCGAGCAGCATCCCGTTACGCTCAACCGGTCCGCACGGGTCAACACCGGCAACGTGGTTCCGCCCGAGTACGATGCGGTCATCATGATCGAGGATGTCTGGGAAGCGGACGGCAGTTTCACGATCCGGAAGGCCGCTGCTCCCTGGCAGCACGTCCGCCCGGCCGGAGAGGATCTCGCCGAGTCCGAGATGGTGATGCCGTCTGCCCACCGGATCCGGGCCCACGAGCTCGGGGCGCTCGCCACGTACGGCATCACGCGACCCGGAGTNATCGCGGTCCGGGTCGGGCTCGTTCCCACGGGCAGCGAACTGGTTCCCGCGGGCACCCGCCCGGCGCCAGGCCAGGTCGTGGAGAGCAACACCGTGATGGCCAAAGCCATGCTCGAAGAAGCGGGGGCGAGCTGCACCCGGTACCCGTTTGTCGAGGACAAGCCGGAGAAGATCCGGGATGCAATTGCCATTGCCTGTGGGGAAAATGACATCATTATCGTCTCGGCCGGCTCGTCAGCCGGGACAAAAGACTACACCGCGGACGTGATCGCGGAACTGGGCGAGGTACTGGTCCACGGGGCTGCGATCAAGCCCGGCAAACCGGTCATCATCGGCAGGATTGACAAAAAACCGGTCATAGGTCTGCCGGGATACCCGCTCTCGGCCCTCACGGTCCTCCGGGAGATCGTGCTCCCGTTCCTCGGCAATTACGGGATGCCGGTACGGGAACCCGAACGCATCCGGGCCTCGATCACGACGTCGGTTGCCAAGGAGATTGGCTCGGACGAGTTCGTGCTCTGCACGCTTGGGCAGGTGGGCAGCCGCTGGGTGGTCTCCCCGCAGTCCAAGGGAGCCGGTGTCCAGATGAGCGGCGTGCGGGCCAATGCGTACATCCGGGTTCTTCGGGAATCCGAAGGATTCGATGCCGGCGGGGAGGTGGAGGCACGGCTGATGGTGCCGGCCTCTGAAGCAGCCAATGCCCTCCTCATCACCGGCAGCCACGACCCGGTCATCGATTATCTCGCGGACCTTATCCGCCCGCAGGGCATCACCCTCCTCTCCACGCACGCGGGCAGCATGGGCGGGATCCTGGCACTCAAAAAAGATGAGTGCCACGCGGCACCCATTCACCTGCTCGCTGAAGATGGGACATACAACACCGCCTACCTGGAAAAGTACCTGCCCGGGGCCGCAATCGATCTCATCTGCGTAGCTGGCCGGCAGCAGGGGATCGTCTCGCGGGAGGGACTCTCACTTGCCGATCTGCCGGGCCGCCCGTTCATCAACCGGCAGCGGGGCTCCGGAACCCGGATGCTTCTTGATTACGAGCTGAAGAAGGCGGGGATCGATCCGGCCTCGATCCCGGGATACGAGCGCGAGGTGACGACCCATATCGCGGTCGCGCTTGCGGTGAAGAGCGGGGAGGCTGACGCGGGAATGTGCGTGTACAGCGCAGCAAAAGCCCTCGGCCTTCCCTTCGTACCGGTAGCCCAGGAGCGGTACGAGCTTGCGATCCGCACGGAACATGCCAGGGACCCGCGAATTGCTGCCCTCGTTACGGCGATCCGATCGCCGGCGTTCCGGGAGATCCTCTCCCGGCTCGGGGGATATGATATTTCCGAAACCGGGCAGCAGCGGTCGGGGCCGGTAAGACCGGGGATACAATAAATGCCGGCACCGGGATACCGCGATCACCTCACGGGGGCAGATTCCCGGGGGCAGGGCAGCGCCCGGTTATGCGCACAGAATGGCATGCCAAAAAGGGCCGTTGCTGCCCTCAGCCGATGTACATTATAATGAAAAGTACACAGAAAATCAAAGTTGGTTTTTTATTTATGCAATTAAAATACATGAACAATCAAGGAAAAACAATCTCCCCAGCTCAGGGAGTATGCATTTTTTTTCCATGATGAACAGCAATTATACGTCTGAAACAAGAGCGTGTTAAACACGTGTGCATCAAATTTTTTTTAAGTTAATGTAAATAGAGATAATTAACCATTTGTAAATTCAGAAACCTTTAACTAAATTGCTGAACAACAACTTCAATTACGACGACAAGTGTTGTGATACGCATGGCGTTTTCTGTACATATTAACATGGAGCAATGCACCGGTTGTGGCAACTGCGTCATTGCATGTCCGGTTGATGCTCTCGAGCTACATACCGTGGACCCGGCTACCAAGGAGAAAATCTACGCGGTCAGGAACGGCAAGTCCGTTCACCTTGATGTCAAGGCTGAACTCTGTGCCGGCTGTGGCGTCTGTGTCAATGCCTGCCCCTACGATGTGATCCGCCTCTCGGGAAAAGGAGAGACAGGAGCCCTTATCCAGGCCTGAAGTGAGGAGTACCATGACAAAGAACATTACCCTTAACCTGATCTCCGGAAGGACCATCCAGCAGGGCGTTGCGATCGAGGGCGGCAAGGAAAAGCCCCTGTACCGCACGGCCTGCGGGATCATCGAGCTGGACCACGAGGACCTAAAGAAACTCGGTGCATGGAAGAACACCAATGTCAAGGTCACCAGCGCCTATGGCAGCGTGATTGTCAAGGCAATCGAAGCCACGCAGGGACCTCACCCGGGTGTCGGCTTTATCCCCATGGGACCCTGGGCGAACTCGGTTGTCAGCCCCAACACGTACTCAACCGGTATGCCCACCTTCAAGGGAACACCGGTAACCATTGAAGTAGCGATCAACGAGCCCATTCTCCTCGGCATCGAACTGGTGCAGAAACAATGCGGGGTGAACGTAGGATGACCAAGACCGTCACCGATGTAATCTGCCCGTTCTGCGGAACCCTCTGCGATGACCTTGAAGTGGTTGTCTCCGACGACGGCAAGCAGCTGCTCGAAGTCTACAATGCCTGCGTGATCGGCACGGAAAAATTCCTGCACTCCCAGGCAAAGGACCGCGTGACCCGCCCCCGGCTTCGCCAGGCAGACGGCTCTTGGAAAGAGATCAGCTACGATGAGGCGGCAGACTATACCGCCGCGATGCTGGCAAAAGCAAAGAAACCCCTGATGTACGGCTGGTCCTCCACCAACTGCGAAGCGCAGAGCGTAGGAAATGAGATCGCCGAGATCAGCAAGGCCTGCTGTGACAACACCGCAGCAGTCTGCCACGGCACGACTCTTATCGCCGTGCAGGATATCGGTCTTCCGACCTGCACCCTCGGTGAAGTCAAGAACCGTGCAGACCGCGTCATATTCTGGGGATGCAACCCGGCCCACGCCCACCCCCGGCACATGTCCCGCTACTCCATCTTCCCCCGCGGGTTCTTTACCGGCAAGGGACAGATGAGCCGCAAGATGATCGTAGTCGACCCCCGTTGCACCGACACTGCCAAGATGGCAGACGTCCACCTCCAGCTCGAGCAGGGCAAGGACTTCGAACTCTTAAACGCACTCCGCGTTGCCTTCAAGGGCGAATGGCTCCCTGACGTTGTTGCAGGTATTCCCAAGGAAAAGATCCGCGAAGCCGCCGACATGATGAAGAGCGGCCGTTTCGGTATCATCTTCTTCGGTATGGGTGTCACCCAGTCGATCGGAAAGAACCACAACATCGATGAGGCCATCGCCGTAACCAAGGACTTGAACGAGTACACGAAGTTCTCGATCATGCCGATGCGGGGCCACTACAACGTGACCGGCTCCGGAGAAGTTTTCGCCTGGCAGTTCGGGTTCCCGTACTCAGTCGACCTCACCAGAGGGTTCGCACGCTACAACCCCGGCGATTCCAGCTCAATCGACCTGCTGACCCGCGGCGAAATAGACGCCATGTTCACCATCGGCAGCGACCCGGGTGCACACTTCCCCATCAGTGCGGTCAAGCACATTGCCGCGGTTCCCTCCGTCTGCATCGACCCGCACCTCACCCCGACCAGCGGAGTCTCGAAGCTCCATGTCCCGGTTGCCTTCAACGGCGTAGAGACCGGCGGGAACTGTTACCGTATGGATAATGTGCCAATCGACTGCCGCAAGGTTGTCGAACCACCGGAGGGCATGCTCACCGATGAGCAGTTCCTCGTCATGGTCCGCGACCGGTTGAAGAAACTCAAGGGGGCTGCATAATCATGTCAGAATATATCATCAAGAACGGAAACGTCTTTGACCCGGTCCAGGGAATCAAGGGCGACAAGAAAGATATCGCCATCAAGGATGGCAAGATTGCTGACAAGGTATCTTCATCAGCAAAGGTCATCGATGCCAAGGGCATGACCGTGATGGCCGGTGCCGTGGAGATCCACGCCCACATCGCAGGCCCGAAAGTCAACCTTGGAAGAATCTACCGGCCGGAAGACAAGCTCTTCAGCTGCACGCCGACAAAGGGCATGGAGCGGATGGGCAGCGGAGCATCTATCCCGACCACCTTCAAGACCGGTTACGAGTATGCCAAGATGGGATACACGACTGCCATGGAAGCAGCAATGCCCCCCATGTTCTCCCGTCACGTGCACGAGGAGATCCGCGACACTCCCATCATCGATGAGGGTGCATTCCCGGTCTTTGGCAACAACTGGTTTGTCCTAGAGTACCTCAAGAACCATGAAATTGAGAACACTGCCGCATATATTGCATGGCTTCTCCGCGTAACCAAAGGCTACGCAGTCAAGGTCGTCAACCCGGGCGGCACGGAAGCCTGGGCATGGGGACTGAACTGTCTCTCGGTCAATGATCCGGTCCCGTACTTCGACATCACTCCCGCAGAGATCGTCAAGGGGCTCATCGAGGCAAACGAGTACTTAGGTCTCCCGCACTCGATGCACATCCACCCCAACAACCTCGGGAACCCCGGATGTTACGAGACCACGCTCGACACGCTGAAACTTGCAGAAGGCATGAAAGCCAAGAACAAGTTCGGCCGTGAATCAGTGCTGCACTTAACCCATACCCAGTTCCACTCCTACGGCGGAACCAACTGGGGGGACTTCGAGTCCAAGGCCAAGGAAGTCACCGACTACGTCAACAAGAACAAGAACATCACCATCGATACCGGTAACGTCACTCTTGACGAGACCACCACGATGACTGCCGACGGTCCGTTCGAGCACCACTTGACCGGGCTCAACCACCTGAAGTGGGCGAACTGTGATGTGGAACTTGAGACCTGCGCCGGTGTCGTGCCCTATATCTACAGCCCGAATATCTCGGTCTGTGCCATCCAATGGGCAATCGGCCTTGAGATCCCCTTAATGATGAAAGACCCCATGCGCTGCTACATCACCACCGACCACCCGAACGCAGGACCGTTCACCCGTTACCCCCGTGTCATCAAGTGGCTCATGAGCAAGAAGGCCCGCGACACCCAGATCAACGCGTTCAAGCACAAGGACAAGGTCCTTTCCCAGACCAGCATCGGCAGCCTCGACAAGGAACTCTCACTCTACGAGCTCGCACAGATGACCCGTGCAGGCCCGGCAAAAACCCTTGGACTTGGTCACATGTGCGGCGGCTTAAAGCCAGGCATGGATGCAGATGTTGCCGTGTACAACTTCAACCCGGACACACCGGTTGCAGATCCTGAGAATATCGAAAAGGCATTCTCACGCTGTGCCCATGTCTTCAAGCTCGGTGTCGAAGTCGTCAAGAACGGCGAGATCGTTGGCACTGTCAACAAGAGGACCCTCTGGGTCAATGCCAAGGTGAACGACAACCCGCAGGTCAAGCGTGATATCAACGAGAAGTTCCTCAAGTATTACAGCATGACCCAGAACAACTACGAAGCGCTCGGGCACCACTTTGTCCCGAACCCGTATGCCTTAGAGGTAGATGCGACACACGTGTAGGTGAGAGAAAATGGAAACTGTTACCATAACCATGAAAAACGCGCCCGCACTGTATCTCGAAGCAGACACGATCACCCCCGATACATTCGCAGGCAAGACCGCAGCCCAGATAGCAGATCTCCCGGTGTTTGAAGGAAACGCTCCCTCAACCCTGGGCAAATATTTCGAGATCGCGGGCAATACCGGTGCAACCGCAGCGGACACAAAGATCATTGTCAAGGGCGATGTCAGGAAGGTCAAGTACCTCGGCATGAAGATGAGCGCCGGCGAGATGGTCATCGAAGGCAGCACCGACCTGTATGTCGGGGCCTGGATGACCGGCGGCAAGATCCTTGCCAAGGGCAATGTCGAAGGATTTGCGGCTACCGCCATGAAGGGCGGCGAGCTTACGATCGAGGGCAATGCCGGCAACTACCTCGGTGCAGCCTACCGGGGCGACTGGAGAGGCATGTCCGGCGGCAAGATCCTGGTCAAGGGCAATGCCGGCAGCGATGTCGGTATGTACATGACCGGCGGCGAGATCGTGATCAACGGGAACGTTGACGTGCACCTCATGACCCATGCAGAAGGCGGCAAGACCATCGTCAAGGGCAATGCCACGAGCAAGGTCGGCGGCCAGATGGTCGATGGCACGATCTTTATCTTCGGAACCATCGAGACCATGATGCCCGGCTTCAAGCCCAATGGCGAAGTCGAACTCGAAGTTGACGGTATAAAGGGCAAATTTGCCCACTTCATCGGAGACATGGGCGAGCGCCACAAGAAGAGGAAAGGCGCAGTCATCTACGCCAACCTGTATAAAAAGATCTAATCACTTTTTTTTGCACATTCTTTCTTACGCATTCCCCCGGGAAGGTAACGGGATTATCCGGATATAAAAATCTCCGGACTTTTTTTAAGCTCGGGAGGAATCCGGTCTGTTCCCCTGAGGACCAGGATTCCCTGTCTCTATTGAAACACAATTGTGCGCGGATGAACGGCCCGCATTTTTTTGATAAACAATATAAGGTTAATTAATTTTCAAAGCTTAAAAGATCTTATGCGGCCGGATCATTCCCAACAGAGGGTGACCCCCTTTTAATCATCACTTTTGCGGCATTTTTCATTATGTTTAAATATCGAAAAATAAGATTTTCACAGGTTAATAGGTGTGAATACATGGAGTTCAAATACGTACCAACTACGTGTCCGTACTGCGGAACCGGGTGCGGCTTCAACCTTGTTGTAGTGGACAAGAAGGTTGTCGGCGTCCAGCCCTGGCAGCGCAATCCGGTCAATGAAGGAAAGCTCTGCCCCAAGGGGAACTATGCATGGGAGTTCATCAATGCTCCCGACCGTCTGACTAAGCCGCTCATAAAAAAGGACGGCAAGTTCGAAGAAGCCAGCTGGGACGAAGCGTACAAGCTGATTGCATCCAAGTTCAAGTCCTACAAGCCTGAAGAGATGGCCTGCCTTGCATCCGCCCGTGTCTCCAACGAAGAGAACTACCTGATGCAGAAGTTTGCACGTGCGGTTATGAAGACCCCCAACATCGACCACTGCGCCCGGCTCTGCCACGCTTCAACGGTCGTAGGGCTCGCCGGTGCATTCGGCTCCGGTGCAATGACCCAGTCAATCGCAGACATTGCCGAATCGAAGTGCCTCCTGGTGATCGGCACCAACACATTCGAGCAGCACCCGTTGATCGGGCGCCGTATTATGCAGGCAAGAGCGAATGGCGCAAAGGTCATCTACGCCGACCCGCGGCTGACCCCGACCGGGAAGCAGGCTGACCTGTTCTTACAGTTCTACTCCGGTACCGATGTGGCATTACTGAACTGCTTCATGCAGCAGATCTTAAAGAACGGCTGGGAGAACAAGGACTTTGTCAAGAACCGGACCAAGGATTTCGAGAAGGTCAAAGAAGTCGTGATGAAGGATACCTACTCACCCGAGAACGTCTCGAAGATCACCGGTATTCCCGCAGCAGACATCATCACTGCAGCAGAATGGTTCGGCAAATCCGGCCAGTCCGCAGTTCTTTACTCGATGGGTATCACCCAGCACACAACCGGTGTCGACAACGTCAAGTCGGTTGCAAATCTCCAGATGCTGACCGGCAACCTCGGAAGGCCCGGCACGGGTATCTGCGCACTGCGTGGCCAGAACAACGTGCAGGGTGCCTGCGACATGGGAGCACTTGCAAACGTGTACTCCGGCTACCAGTCGGTGCTTGTCCCCGAGATGAAGAAGAAGATGGAAGATGCATGGGGCTGCGAGATTGCCGAGGGCAAAGTCGGTCTCACGGTTACCACGCTCGTCAATACCCTTGCTGATGAACCCGGCAAGGTCAAGTGCGTCTATATCATGGGTGAGAACCCGATGCTCTCCGACCCGGACCTCCACCACGTGGAGAAAGGGCTCAAAAATGCCGAGTTCATTGTCGTGCAGGATATCTTCTTAACCGAGACTGCCCAGTTCGCCAATGTGGTCCTGCCGGCAGCCTGTTTTGCCGAGAAGGACGGCACCCAGACCTCAACCGAACGCCGCGTCCAGAAGTGGAGAAAGGCCCAGGATCCACCCGGCGAGGCAAAGGCAGACTGGCAGATCTTCTGCGAGCTGGCAAAGGTCATGGGATACGAAAAACAGTTCCCGTACAAGAGTGCTGAAGACGTCTTTACCGAAATTGCCAAGGTCACCCCGTCCTATGGCGGCATGGATTATGCACGGCTGGAAAAACCCGAAGCACTGCACTGGCCCTGCCCCACAAAGGAACACCCGGGAACCCCGATCCTGCACAAGGAAAAATTCACCCACCCCGACGGTCTTGGTATATTTACCCCGATCGAGTGGAAGGCCCCGGCAGAAGTTCCGGACAAGGACTACCCATTGCTCCTGACCACCGGCCGCTGTATCTGGCACTGGCACACCGGTACCATGACCCGCCGGTCTGTTGATCTTGAGCGCGAGGAGCCAACGGGTTGGGTCGAGATCAATCCCGAGGACGCAAAGGCGCTGGGCATCAAGGACAAAGAGATGGTCAAAGCCAGCTCCCGCAGGGGAGAGATTACCATTGGCGCCCGTGTGACGCCGACCATCAAGAAAGGCGTCGTCTTCATGCCGTTCCATTTCGTTGAGTGTGCAGCAAACATCTTAACGAACAATGCACTCGACCCTGTCGCAAAGATCCCTGAGTTCAAGGCCTGTGCCTGTAAATTAGAGAAGATTGAGGAGGCCTGATCATGGCAAAGAAAGGCGATATGCTCTACGCATGGACCAATGACGCAGCTATCAAGGAGAAAGCAGAACTCGGTGGCGCAGTCACCGCACTCTGGAAATACGCGCTCGAGTCAAAAGCAGTCGATGCAGTCCTTGTTATCACCAAGGGAACTGACCTCTACGATGCAGTGCCGGTCCTGATCAAGGACCCCAAGGATCTGGTCAAGACCGCCGGTTCACTCCACTGCGGTACGCTCCTGCTGCCCAAACTCGTCAAGAAATACCTTGAGGGCGCAGAGACCATGAAGCTCGGTGTGACCGTCAAGGGCTGCGATGCGATGGCATTCTACGAACTTGCAAAGCGCAAGCAGATCAACCTCGACAACGTTGTCATGATCGGTGTCAACTGCGGTGGCTCGGTCAGCCCGGTGCTCGCCCGCAAGATGATTACCGAGAAGTATGGCGTAGACCCGAACACGGTTCACAAGGAAGAGATCGACAAGGGCCAGTTCATCATCGAGTACGAAGGCGGACACAAGGGTATCTCCGTTGACGAACTCGAAGAAGCAGGCTATGGCCGGCGCAGCAACTGCCGCCGCTGCAAGATGAAGATCCCCCGCCAGGCAGACCTTGCCTGCGGAAACTGGGGAGTCATCGGCGACAAGGCCGGAAAAGCAACCTTTGTTGAGGTCTGCTCCGAAAAGGGTGCAAACCTTGTCAGCGGTGCAGTAAAGAACGGCATCCTCGCAACCGAAGCTGCCAACCCCAAGGGCCTGAGATCCGCGGGAAAGTCGAAGGCGCAATGCTCAAGCTTGGCGACAAGTGGCGCAAGCACGACTTCGAAGCACTCGGTGAAGGTAAAGACCGGCTCAAGAAGATCATGAGCGAGACTGCACGCTGCATCAAGTGCTACTCGTGTATCTCGGCCTGCCCGATCTGCTACTGTGTTGACTGCACAACAAAGAACCCGGCCTATGTAAAACCCGGTGAGCTGCCCCCGAACTTCATGTTCCACCTCATCCGGTTCGCCCACATTGCAGACTCCTGTGTGAACTGCGGCCAGTGCCAGGAACTCTGCCCGGCAGAGATCCCGAACGCATTATTCATGCACGCCCAGCAGGTTGAACTTGAAAAGATGTTCGGCCATGTCCCGGGTGTCAGCATGGAACTCCCGCTCCTTGCATTTGCCGAGGAAAAGACCGAGCGTGGCCGGCTCCATAACACCGGCAGCGACATGATCTACGAGAACGTGTTCAATCCCTTTACCAAACATTAATCCTATTTTTTTTATCACTTAATCGACACTTACTCCCTACTCGTGGGTGAAAATGCTACAATGGTAGTGGCAGAGCTTTACGCGGGGAACGGATGCAGGAGAGTTTCTGTTGCAGTATCTCTCGCGGAGTCCGGATCACGTAACCGGGAGCAGGACCGGCATTGAATTATTCATAAAAAAAGTAATGATGGGGCCGCCACATGAGCGGCCGTGGGGGGAGCTCCACCGATCATCGTTTTAAAGAACTATCAGGGGGTGGTTGTATCGAATCTTTCGAAGTAACATTCACCATACACCTGCTTTTCACCGGGTTTGAGTGCGAGAAGGAGATTGTCGGCATGGCCCAGGCAGACATAGGCGACACAGCACCCAAATGACTGGATCCCGATTGCATCCTTCTCACAGTGTTCGCACTTTTGTTTTTCGGTCATCAGCTGTACCGTTCAAGGACACAAACGCCGAACACTTTTTTCTCACCGGGTTTGAGATCAAGAAGGAGGCTGTCGGCATGGTCCTTGCAGACATAGGCAAAACTGCCCTCTAATGACTGGAACCCGATAGCATCCTTCCCACAGTATTCGCACTTCTGTTTTTCCGCCATGATCATTTACTTTTCGTCTTTTCATTAATACAGCTTTTTAATTTACCCATATCGTCACTCTTTCCGGAAAGACACCTTCCCGGAAAAATGATCCCGGTATTCGCGTTTTGGCAGGTTTTCCGGTGCCCGGATGGAGAAAAGTAAGTGGCGAAAAAAGCCTCGGTTTATGGGGCTTTGGCGGCATTTAGGTGAGGACGTTTCCGCCCGCATTCCGGCAATAAGAACGATATTTAGGAGTATTTTTAACAGGACCCGGATCCGGAGGTTTTACGGGCTATTTCCGGAACAGGTTTTAAGAAACGAGGGCCGTAGAGGGCATAATTTACTTATGGTCTCCCTGCAACCATTCTCTGCCATCCATATCCGCTGTGCAATTATTGCTGGCAAATATTGATTAAATTACTTCAGAGACTACTCATCAACCTCATGTGAGGGGAGGAGTTGTTTAATGCAGAACATTGTTGCAGCACTTGCAAAAAAGGATAATCTTGAACGGTGGAAGAATGTTGTAGACCTGGAAAAGTACGGGCAACCGGCAACAGAGTTCCTTGTCCAGGCACTGGCCGATGAGGATCGCTGGGTCAGGTACCTTGCGGTGGATGCACTGGCAAATATTGGTGCCAATAATTCCGTAGACTCGATAATCTCGCTCCTGAGAGATCCGGATCAGGACGTGCGTTTCGCAGCGGCCGCGGCGCTGGGGAAACTTGGCAACCCGAAAGCGGTAAAGAGCCTGCAGGAAGTGCTCAGTAAAGATAACGGCTACGTGAAAATTGCTGCAGAAGAGGCCCTGGTAAAGATTTCACCGCAGGGGACCGTATCTCCGTTATAGAGAGAAGTGACACACCTTACCTAACTAAAAACATCTTTTTTTCGATAGATTCGGGCTGCGCTGACTTTTAGTCCTGCGGTGATTCGCTCTGATTCAGGGTGCGAGCCCGGGCGCTGGTTCCCCGACCGATACGTAATCTCTGACTCAACTGCCCGGTATAATCTAGCGGCGATGAAGAACCTGTTGCCTGAACATCCGGTTGATCTCAGACTTTTCCCTTTCGGCAATATTCTGGGCAATGGTAGATATACCTACAATGCGACCTTCATCATCCCTGATGGGAGAGAGGGTGACACAGACTTCCATCCGCGATCCGTCTTTCCGCAGCCGGATCGTATCGAAACGCTCGATAGTCTCTCCTGCACCAACCCTTTTGAGGAAGACCGAGAGATGATCGCGCAATTCCGGGGGAATAATCAGGTCTACGGATTTTCCGATCACCTCTTCTGCAAGATAGCCGTAATAACGCTCCGCAGCTCTGTTCCAGCTCAGGATAGTGCCATCGAGTGCTTTTCCGATAATTGCATCGTTTGAAGAACTTACAATCGAAACAAGGATCGAGCGGAGCCGTTCCGATTCGATTTTATCGGTAAGGTCTTCATATACGACAAATCGATCTCCTCCTTTCAGGGTGATTGGCCATACATGGATCTGGCGCCGGGTCCCGTCTTTGCACATGACCGGAAATAAGCGGGATTTTATTACTCCCCATTCCGTACACGCTGTATCCCGTGTACCGGTACCGATCGCACTCATGCGTTCAGCAGTGTCGGATGCCTTTAAGCACCAGTCCTGTTCGGTGGGAATATCCGCAAGGGTGTACCCGAAGAGCTGCTCGAATTTTTTGTTCAGGTACTGGAATTTTCCCGAGCTGTCGATGATGGATATGGGAAACGGGGAGAGTTCGGTGATCATCCGGAAGCGATCTTCACTTTCGCGGACTTTTTGGGCATGTTCCTGCTTTTCCGTAGTATCGATGCCAACGGATTGGAATTCTGTTACCTTTCCATCAGCATCGAAACATGCCCGATCTGTCCAGAAGTGCCACCGTATTTTACCTCCGGGAAGGAGTACCCGGTGTTCGATCGTTCCTACCGGATTTTCCCGGGTGAGGGATGCCAGGTGCTGTTTCATGAATCCGATATCTTCGTCCGGTAAAAGCACCTTATGGGGGCTTCCGATACAAACGCTTTTGTCCAATCCAAAATACCGGCAATAGGCGTCGTTGACAAACGTGATGATTCCATCCGGGGTGAACCTGCAGATAAATTCAGTCTGGTCCTCCACCACATTCCGGTACCGCTCTTCACTCTCGCGGATTTTTAAGGCCAGTTCCTGCTTTTCCGTAGTATCCAGGCCAGCGAACGGGTAATCGCCCATACCATCAGACCTGATTACGGGGGATTCGATCGCCCCCCCGGGGGTTTCCGGGCCAACGGATGACAGGAGTTGTTCATGAGCTCGCTGGAGATTATCAACGGTCCGTGTCAGTTTTTCGTTCAACGCAGCCAGATGCTCGTTTGCTTCCTGCAATTCTGCGTTTTTCCTGATAGCCATATCATACGTGGAGAGAAGGATAGCGGGAGTCC
>JGI24729J20445_1000553_pt1 | contig 18922 bp, 25 predicted proteins | sample EPASupsiteSAE323_FD_20445 | JGI IMG/M metagenome (IMG submission 20445) | reverse complement strand
CAAATACTATTTGAATCGGCTACAATAAATAGAACAGAAAAAAAGAGGACATGATAAAATAAAAGAAAGAGTGATAAAATCATGTCAAGATACACAGAAGAATTTAAAAAGCAAATAGTAGAAATGTATAATAACGGAAAAGTACCGGTTGATATTGTAAAGGAATATGGAATGGCTAGATAATGCCTTCATAAATGGATAAAGAATTACAGAAATATGGGGACTGGAATGTTGTTTTAAAACAGAAGAAGTAATAAAATATATTCAGAGATGAAAGTTGTATCACGAGAACTAAAAGAAAAGAATCTAGATGTTTATGTTTAGTAGCTCAAATCCATGAAATGGATCTAAAATGGGGGTGTCGCAGGGGGGCGGGTGTCATGTCTTCAATTTTATCGTGTATTAGTATCAACTTTCTATGATAACACATGTGGAGTGTGTGGCTTTGATAGAGCGTAGATAGCCAGTATTCGCGGGTGAGGGAACACCGCCCTCTAGTGTGCAAAATTCTTGACGTAAAGTCTAATATAGACTAGTATTAACAGAACCCGCCACGCCTCTTAACAATGCGTACCAAGGCGGGACATTTTTATGCAGGTGAAATAATGACAATTTTACCTCTAGGGATAAATTATTTCAGTAATACAATAAATGAAATACCGACTGACGTCACTTAAAAAAACAATGTCAGTCGGATTAAATCTAAGATATTCTACGATTGGCTTTTTTTATGTCTATTTCAGCAAAATCATGATTTGGATTACCGCTTTACAAGTTTCATCAAAACTGATATCTTTGGCATAAGCAAATTCCTTCTGGTAATTCGCCCAGAATTTTTTCAATCCAGAATCGTTCCGGATGCTATCAATAATGCTTTCATATTGAGCAATAACCGATAAGCTGCCGCGCTTCTTAGAGGTCTCTTCCAACGCAGACTTTAGAATCATAGGATTAAATTCTGATCCGCGAAGCGCATAGAGGATGTAGACATCATAAAAGTCTCTTGGTCGGGTATTGGCGATGTTGCGCGACAATATGGTTTCGAGCTTTTCGGCCAGTATGGTCTCTTTGTTATATAAGCCTTTAATTGCATGGGATTGTTGGTAATCATAATAGAATCTCCATATACTTTAAAACCTTCGGTTTCACACGAAGTTGATTGGCGTAGCTCATGAGTTTGGCTATGTCTTTTTCTTTTGAGATAGCATAGGTCTTCATGGCTTGGTTGATTACTTGAATATCAACTCTGTGACGGGTTTTAACAATATCGCAGAGGGTACGTTCAATATCGTAAACTTTGATTGGATTGCCAACAGGAGAAGATACCGTGATAATGCCTAAATCATACGTTTCTTCTGTAGACAGCTTAGCAACGATGCCCTGTTTTTAATACTTCATGGTCTCGCTCTCACGAGGTACAGATACACGATCTTCCATTTTCTTTTTCTTGATGAGCTCACGCACATCATCACTCGTTACCATCGTATGATTTACGGCATCCATATGCACTGCGATGATCTGAGCCTGCGGAGCAACTTTATAGGCATGGATGACATCATCTGTTCCCATGATGAGACTGCCAGAGAATGCCTTGCCATTCAGGCCGTCGTTCACGCGGGCATAGCCTGTATTCAGTACCACGATATCCGGATGATACATTTCCAGGGCAACGTCCACATACTGATTCCAGATTGTATCACCAACGACATAGACCGTCTTGGCACCTTCCATTTCGAGTACAAAGCCCATAGCTTCATTCAGGACTTCTGCTGCCCAGGGCTTGGAATACATTTCATCCGTGCCGTGCTGACCGCCGGTTTTGCTGATCTTTACCTTACCAAAAGGCGTATGCTTGCCGACGACGCGAACATCCGTAAAGCCCTGCTCGCGGATGTTCCGGGCATCCCCTGCATTTTGCACAAAGAAAGTAATATCCTTTGGCAGCAGCTTCTGAGCTGCCTCGTCCCAATGATCCAGATGGGTATGGGTAAGGATGACTGCGTCAACGCCCTCGATGACCTTCTCTGCCGGCTCGGCAATATCAATCATTGGAATACGCTGATGCTTATTCGGATTCTCGGCGGACAATTCAAAGCCTGGATAAGCTCCCTTCTTTGCCAGAAACGGATCAATAAGGAAGGTTTTGCCACCATATTCCACCTTAGCCGTAGCATTGCGTACATGCTGATATTTTACTGTCACCTGCACATCCTGCTTCTCTGCCGCCTGGGCATACATGCTTCCAAAAGTGAACACTGCTACAGCACTTATCACTGACAGTGCTCGCGTAAAGAATTTCTTGAACATCTCATGACCTCCTGTAATTCATTCTCTTCGAAAAATCTCTTGTTTCGAACTATCTTTATTATAGGGTTTATGGGCCCTCCTACCCATAAGCTAAATCAACTCTTTCACCCCTTTCACTTGAAAAAATCAAGTTTTATCGAAAAGATGATATAATACAGTTAGAAAATGAACTGCAAGGAGGAATTCTAATGTCCGGCAAAGAACACCGTCTTGATAAAATCGACGACGCTATCGTCAGGATCCTGTCCTATGACGGACGCATTTCTATGAAGGATCTGGGGGCAAAAATCCATCTCTCTGGGCAAGCCACCAAGAATCGTGTCGAGCAGCTGGAAGACATGGGTATCATTCAACGCTATACCGTCAACATAAATTGCCCGGTATACGGCTACAAGGTACATGCCCTCATCCAGCTTACCATACAGCTTACCAACAAGACCGCCTTCAGCGACTTCATACAGAACTGTGAATCTCCGATTCTCCATTGTTATCAGATTACTGGCGACAACACCTATGTCATTGACTCACTCTTCAGCTCCATGGAGGAACTCCAAAGCTTTATGGAAAAACTCGAAAAATATGGCACCTGTAAAGTAAACATTATTTTAAAAGACATCACGTTTAAACAAAAATGAAAGTCAGTACCACCCATTTTACGGGTGGTACTGACTTTAAAATCAAGTTATGAAACGTTAATTTTACTTGTTATTTACAACTAAAACAAGACGTCATTTTTTTTCGACAGCCGAATATTTACAGGTAGAAAAACAGTTGCCGCATTTAATGCAGTTTTCTTCACGGATACGAAAAGGTGTAAACTGCTCAATGCAATTTGATGGGCAAGTTGCTAGGCAAGCGCCACACTTAGTACAAATATCCAAAATCTTATAGCCTGTTTCTGTGACTTGCCCCCCTCCGAAAGAGAAGGATTCATGGAATGGGGGCTGTTGCCGCATGTCAAAAAAATCACCTTCTCCCTCATAAAGTTGGAATACTGTTAACACCTTGCGCGATTCTGCCTTGGGATAAATCTTGTGCATGTAGGGATTATTCTCAAACACTTTATCAACGAGGTCTTTCCCCAGTTCGCGAACTTTCCCGCGTATCGACACAACAACTGTTGATAAGGTATCATTTCCTTTCATACCGCTTAATGATACGAAGTGCTGATTATTCAGTCGGTCATAAAACCCCTTGCCTTTTGAAGTGAGAAAATAAATACTGTCATGGTCACATAGCATAATGTTAATAACACAGGTGTGAGGAAGTCCTTTTTCGTCAACAGTTGCAAAGACTGTTGAGTGAATTTCATGAGTCAAATATGCAAGATAGTCTTTTGCTGGCACACCAAATCCTCCTGTCAAATTGAATATTCCGCCGGGGGATTACCGGAAAGATTGCTAATGGTAGCTTTGCCATCGGTGAGATAAAATACCTCAAATATTGGATTATCAGCTGTTTGGTACTGCTTTTTAACAATGGGATTGTTTAGACAGCCTTCTTTGATACTACGGTTATCTTCAAATACAGCTTTGCCATTTAGACGAATCCAGGCAAAATCAGAACTAGTGATGCAGAGTTCTACATAGGGATAGGCCTGTAAATCAGCGTATACGTCCTTTTTGTTGTTAGTGCAAAACCACAATTTTCCATGTTGTTCAAAACAGAACATAAATGGACGGCACTTTGGCTTTCCGTCTCGCCCAACCGTAGCCAAAAATTGAACAGGATTGTCTGTCAGGAATTTCACGACCTCTTTCATCTTATTAACCTCCACGGAAGATTATTATTGGCAATTACTGCCCATGAGATTATAATAGGGCTGTAGGGAGTTATTGTAAAGTAGGAACATTTTTGTAATATAGTATCTTTTTGAAACCATTGAAAAGAAGGGGATGTCCATGAAAAAACAACTGCCACGTTGTCCGGTTGAAGTTACGTTATCACTTATTAATGATCGCTGGAAAGTGTTGATATTACGTGAACTTCTTTATGGCACAAAACGCTTCGGTGAGATACGAAAAGGCATTGGTAACGTATCAACCAAGGCATTAACCGCTGCTCTGCGGTCAATGGAAGAAGATGGATTACTTACTAGGCAGATTTACCCTGAAGTTCCGCCTAGAGTTGAATATACCCTTACCGATACTGGATACAGTCTAAAAACAATTCTATTTGCTATGGTTGAGTGGGGTACTGAATATAAGAGAAAAGTTGAAGGCCAGATGCCAATGAGAACCCACAAAGGTAATACATTGATTATTATGAAAGCGAAGCAGCAAGATCTGCAGGAAATTCTCGACCTGCAGTATCATGCTTCGCCTATTCCTCCATTACAGACTTTGAAAGAGATGCAGCGGGAATTCGAAAAAGGTATTTTTCTAAAAGCGATTGATGATAATGATATTATTGTTGGCACGGTTCACGCCTATTCAGAAAATGAAACCCTGTTCATTGAAAAGCCGATTGTTCGTCCCGATCTGCAAAGCCAGGGTATAGAGACAAAGCTTCTTGAGGAAATGGAAAGAATTTCTCCACATCCACGTTATGAGAAATCTCTGCCTGGACTATGAAAATATTTTTTGATAAACTAAACCAGTAGTAGTGTTGAGCATGGAAGGAATGGTAGCTTTGATAGATAACCCACACGGTGGCTTTTTAATCTCACAAATTAAGCAGATTAGCGGGCGGATTTTTGAAAAAATACTTGCCGAGAAAAATATAGATGCATTTAACGGGCCGCAAGGAAGAATTTTATATATACTTTGGAACGAAGATGCTATTCCGATTAGGGAGTTGTCGAAAAATACCGGACTTGCGACAACCACACTTACCAGTATGCTTGATCGAATGGAAGCAGCAGGGCTTGTAACTCGAACTTTTGACAGGGATGACAGAAGAAAAAATTTAATTGTTTTAACCGAAAAGGCTCGTACACTAAAAGCAGCCTATGATGAGGTGTCATCAAAAATGAGTGAAATTTTCTATCAAGGTTTCTGTGGCGCTGAAATATCACAGATTGAAAATTATTTGGTGAGAATTTTAAAAAATTTAAGTGAGAGAGAAATAAATAAATAAAGCTATATGATTATGCCCTACAGTTCTGAGATGAACTGTAGGGCACTTGTTGTAATGGCTGTTATCAACTAGGCCAAGTCAGATTTTTGCATGGTGTCTGGGATAATTTTGTTAGATACATTATAGTATAAAGAAATTTATCTAAGAGGACCTTTACAAAAATAGTACCATATAGTAATATCTCATATAGGATTACTTTAAAGGCTTTGGCTTTAAGGATATTGAAGTTTTAAAAGAAAGCGGTACATTATTTGGAGAGATTACGTTAACAAAAACCAATTATTGCCGGAGATACTATTTGGTATGACGCTATCAAAGAAGCAATCGATACATATAAACCGGACATTATTATATTGAGCCGGCGGTGCCCAGTTCGTGACAGGCGCCCGATTAATCATGAATGCAGATGACGTTTATGAGGTATATAAAGATGCTCCGCAGGCAAAAAATATTGCCAGTCATATGGAGCTGTTAACCACGCAAGAGTGGCAAGGAGAGCGTTGAAGCAATTCGCTGATGAAAAGGGGATATCTTCCAAGATGTTAATGCCGGCTGATGGAGAACAATACACATTTTAAACTATAGGCATGGAGGGAGAATACCCTCCTTCTTTCATAGTTCCCCTGATTATGGCAATTAAAAACAAATTCGATTTTTTGAATAACAATAAAGGGTGAGATTTTCTAGCAAGTTTTCAGTGATGGTGAAGTATCAGAGTTTGAAAATTATTTGGTGAGGATATTAAAAGTTTTTGACAAAATGCGTGAAAACTCGCAGCATGTGTATCTATTCTTGACCAAACGACCAGAATGCATACAATTTGAAACAGACCTTAATAATGTATGGATGGGAGTAACGGTAACCATACGAATTAATGCATCTGCCGTATTTGCACCGTTGTGGGGATGTCGCTAGGGGTGTCGCACTTTTACACGAAACTCTATACAAATACACGGAATAGAGTAAGCGTCAAATAAGAAAGTGGATAAAAAAAGAACAAAACTTGATGTATACCAGATCAAGTTTTGTTCTTTTTGCATCTTGCTTGAATCTGCGAGTTCCAAGGAAGATAATCTTCTAGAATTTCAGGATATTGCCTAAACGGAAGTCCGGGTAAATCCTGAAGAAGGAACTCTAAATAGCTATACGGGTTTAACCCGTTGGCTTTCGCAGTTTCGATTAAACTGTATACAGCAGCGTTTGCAGTAGCTCCTTTAGGACTACCGCTAAAGAGCTAGTTCTTGCGACCAATGGTAAAAGGACGTATGCTGTTTTCGGCTAGATTGTTAGAAATGGAGCAGTGCCCATCTTTTAAATAATTCATCAGGTCGTCTTTTCGATTGCAAAAGGCAATACCTTGGCTTACCATAGCGGTTTACGGAGCCTTTGTATCATTAGGAAGAATATCAACAATTTTCCTGCGAACATGCGCCCAACATAAGCAACGGGTGATCTTCGGCACTTTTGCGGCCTTCTTCCTTCATGACGGAAACCGTACATCGACATGCAAATACTTCTCCTGCACTATCTGTTGATGAAGTAAAGTTCGATCTTCTTCGGCAAGTCGGTAAACCTTTTTAACATGTTCAATCGGCTCGGCCAACAGCTTGTAGGCGTCTTCGCTGAACTCTCTGGAATGAGAAAAACTTGACTTTGTGTTAACACCAGGTGATATCCTTAGAGTAGAACGAAAATCTTAAGGAAAGACTTCGAAAGAATGGGAGGCTGAATTTTGGGCAGAAATATTTTAAATGTTATTATGGTGATTTTGTTTCTTGTTATGATGAATTATCGTTTCATAGGAAATGCACCACATGAAATTACTGGCATTGTACTATTGGCGCTGCTTATCTTACATAATGGGGTAAATATTCGCTGGTATAAAACTTTTTTTAAAGGAAGACAGAGCATTCGTTATTTGTTGCCTACGATTGTGAATTGCTTATTTATTTTTGCAATGCTCACAACGATAATTTCTGGTTTTTTGATTTCTCACACGGTATTGCCGTCACTGGCACTTCGGGGAACGAATACACTTTGGGTACACAATCTGCATCAGGGCAGTGCTTATGCAAGTTTTATCTTTATGGCAGTTCATTTGGGCATGCACTGGGATGTGCTTATAATCCGTGCAAAACGCTGGCTCAGGATTGATAGAGCTGGCGTGAGCTATAGCATTGTGAGCGGCACTGTATCCGTGTTTGTTATCGGTTATGGCATTTATGCATCCTTTATAAACCATATCGGTACGATGCTTCTTATGCAGCATGCTTTTGGTGAATGGGGAGCAGCACCGTCTGCCAGCAGATTCTTTGTAGATCATTTAGCGATAATAGGATGTTATAGCGGGATTACGTTTTATCTTATGAATGTATTGCAACAAAGAAAAAACTGAGAGTTTAAAATTCATGATGATTAAAAGAGGGGGTATTTTGTGATTAAAAAAAATAATTTGCTTATTTTTATATTAACTGTAGGCGTTTTTGGCATTTTAAATACGGAAATGGGGATGATCGGCGTATTGCCTTATATGGCGGAGCGGTTCCAGGTTAGTATATCCCAGGCGGGATTACTCGTGAGTCTCTTTGCGCTGGTAGTTGCCATATCCGGTCCGACGATGCCGCTCTTGTTCTCTGGGATCAATCGTAAGAAGGTTATGCTGCTAGTACTAGGGATTTTTATTGCCAGTAACATTGTTTCGATCTTTGCGACAAACTTTACGATTGCTCTGATTGCCCGTGTGGTTCCGGCCTTTTTCCATCCGATTTATTGTTCTCTGGCGTTTTCCGTAGCAGCTGCGTCGGTCAGACAGGAGGAAGCTCCTAAGGCTGTTGCAAAGGTGTTTGTCGGAGTATCGGCCGGGATGGTTATTGGTGTACCAGTCAGCAACTTTATTGCTGGAACAGCTTCACTGGAAATGGCGATGGTATTTTTTACTATCATAAACGTTATAGCATTTGTAGCTACAATTTTCTTTGTACCATCGATGCCGGTAAAGGAAAGGCTTTCCTATGGAGAACAGTTACGTGTTTTGAAAAAAACAACGACCTGGATTTCCATTAGTGCTGTTATTTTAATGAATGGTGCAGTATTTGGGGTGTTTAGCTATCTGGCAGAATATCTAGAAAAGGTTACAACGTTTTCCTTGCATACAATCAGCCTTGTACTACTGGTGTATGGTTTGGCAAATATTCTGGGCAGTATTATCGCCGGAAGACTGCTTACAAGAAATCCACTGAAAACAGTGGTGGCTTTTTCGTTTGTACTAGGAGCAGTTTATGTTATATTATTCATGACTGGGCAGTTTTCGGTGCCTATGGCTTTGATTACTTTGGCATGGGGAATTTTAGGTGGTATAGGGGGCAATATTAACCAATATTGGATTGCCACTGCAGCTCCGGAGGCACCTGATTTTGCGAATGGATTATTTTTAACATCGGCTAATTTGGGAACGACGATAGGAACAATGGTATGCGGATTTTTTATATCCGGCATCGGTATAGAGTACGTTGTGCTTGGGGGACTGTTGTTTTCGCTGTTAAGTATTGTATTCATTTTTATAAGAATTTATATGTGCAGCTCGGAAAAATCAAGTTCTGTTATGAGTGATATGGTTGAAACGGGAACTAATTAATGATTCCAATAATCATCTGATGTTTATTTTATCGTACATCAGATGGTTTTTTTATTCAGACAAAAAAGTGTGAACCCCGAATATATACGGGATTCACACAGTGGTTTTATTCAAAGTACTATTGGTATGCGAAGGCTAGTGTTATTTTAGATTTGCTCTAAAGAAGGACTCGAGCTTGTCGAAGGGGATGAGATCTTTTCTGTCGTACAGGTCGATGTGTCTTGCGCCTTTGACAACATACAATTCCTTTGGTTCGGCAGCCATCTTGTAGGCATCCTCAGTAAAATAGCGCGAATGTGCATTTTCACCCATGATGAACAAGATTGGTCTTGGCGAAATCGATTTAATATGATCAAGCAAAGAGAAGTTCATAAAAGACATAGCGCTCGTGATGGAAAATGCACCTATCGAATTTGGGTGGTGTCCACGTGGAGCTACGTAATATTCAAAAAACTCGCTTGTGATAGGATCTAGTCCCGCTGATGGAATTTCAGCAGGAAATTGTGGGGTCAACTGAGGAGAGCTATTTTCAAAATCTTTCCAACGTTGCTCGCCAAGTTGCTCGAGAAATTTGTTGCGCTCCCCGTCGGTCATGCTGTCTTTCCAGCCATTGCGTATTACGCGGCTCATGTCGTACATGCTTGCAGTGGCAACAGCCTTTATGCGATGGTCGACTTGTGCCGCGGTAAGAGCGAAGCCACCGCTGCCACAGATGCCAATCGCACCAATTTTATTTCTATCCACATATGGGCGCGTTCCCAAATAATCTACGCCCGCGCTGAAGTCTTCAACGAAAATATCGGGAGATGAGATATGCCTTGGTTCGCCGCTGCTTTCGCCGTTATAGGACTCGTCGAAGACAATTGCGACAAAACCGCGTTCTGCCATTGTTTGTGCGTAGATTCCTGCACCTTGTTCTTTTACGCCGCCATACGGGGTACCAATGACAAGAGCCGCATATTTCTTTGTTTGGTCGATATCTTTTGGTAGATACAAATCGGCTGCAACGGTAATGCCAAACCTGTTTTTGTATGAGACTTTTTCGATGGTCACCTTGTCGCTCGGAGGAAAGGTCTTAAAGTGTCTGCCGCGGATGCAACGCCGGTCGTGGATACAAGCACGCCTAGTACCAACGCTGTGAGTAAGTGGAGGCTACGTGTAAGAATAGATGTTTTTTTCATTTTTTAAACCCCTTCCAATTTTTATTTGCAAATTAAATGTATCATCTGGTGTTAACACCAAGTCAATAGGCTTTGTAATTTTTTTGATGCTCTTAATTTTAAGGGGTTCCAATTGCTTTCACTGTTTTCAGCAAAGGCTCAGCTTTTAACGAAAAAAACACTTGACTTGGAGTTAGCACAAGGTGATAACCTTACAGTGTAAAGTTATGTTCTGATTAAGGCAAAGCATTGAAATAGGCTGAAAAATAAAGGAAAAGAAGGAGTGAATCAAATGATAATTTCAGAGGTAAGTGAAAAATACAGTATGACACAGGACGCATTGCGCTATTACGAACGGGTCGGTCTGATCCCGCCAGTTCCGCGTAAACCAAATGGGATTCGCGACTATGACGATTACAGCTGCGGATGGATTGAATTTATTCACTGTATGCGAAAGTCTGGTATTCCAGTAGAAGTCCTTGTTGAATATGTCCAGCTTTATCAGCAGGGGAGTAAAACAAAGGAAGTAAGGAAGGAACTTTTACAAGGAGAATTAAACCGTTTAGATGATCGTATTGCAAATTTGCAGGCAACAAGAGAACGACTGGCCTCAAAAATTGAAAACTACGATGATCTTGATAAATCCTGATGAAAATGAATGATCTCATTCAACATGTTTATATAACCAATAGGGAGTGCACAGAATGAAAAAAATGCTAGCTGCAGTTCTTGCGCTTATGTCTATCCTTGCTTTTGCAGGATGTGGTAATGCGCCAATAACTACTCAATCTGCCAAACTATTTTACAATCTTGTATAAAGATGAAGATATTTCGCAGCAATTTGGCTATCAGGTTAATCTTGGGGTAATTAATGCACCGCTTTCTGTTATGGACACATTAAGCGACGACATTACAATCAAAATTGAATTGGCTAAATGAGAATAGAGGGAAAGTTTAATTATGATTTTTAACATGTATGTACCTACAGGTATTATTTTTGGCAATGGGCGCTTGAGCAAAAAGCATGAGGATCTTTGAAAAACCGTTCAGATAAATGTGGAGGGATGTTTGAATGAAAATGAAAGGATCAAAAAGATTCTTGATTTTGCTCTCTGTGTTTTTTATGTTCTCCCTTACTGCTTGCGGCGCTGCCAAGATTTCTGGAGAAACAACAACAGGCAGTATAGTTACCCCAAATTCTGGTTCATCAATGTCAAACTCTGGGTCTTATACGGAAAGTAACCGTAAGAAAAACGGCGATATTGAAGTTGAGAAAATGATAAGTGCAAAAATTACGGTAGGTAATAAAGTTTTTCCTGCAAAGCTTTATAATAAAGAAACAACACAGGCCTTGCTTTCAAAGTTACCGATGACCGTCAATATGACTGAACTGAATGGCAAGGAGAAATATTACCATTTATCGGAGAATTTGCCAGCCAAATCGACAGAGACGCCTGCAATAATCAATGCAGGTGAGATTATGTGTTGGTCTTCTAATACCTTGGTACTATTCTATAATACGTATTCCAATTCGTATGGTGGATACGTCAAACTCGGTTATATAGAAGACATTTCTGGACTTAAAGAGACTCTGGGAAAGGAAAATGTGCAAGTTACATTTGAAGTCAGCAATTGATCAGCAGTAGTACTGCGCATCAATTGGGGGCTATCCGTAATTTGTCCTCAATTTTAGATAAAGCCTATGAAATGGGAAATTTGGTTTAATCAGTTAGCTATTCAAGTATAAGAAAAAGTATGAGGTGTAAAGAACTAGCCTAAAATGGCTTATAAATATAAAAAAGGAGCGATTCGAGTGAATGATTTAAGTAATAGCGTAATTTTTCCAAAAGGTAACAAGATGCCGGAACCATATAATAAATACTTTATTGGACAAGCATATCTTCAGATGTTGGTACCGGGGGACACGGAGTTCAACTGCCCAATGGGAAACGTAACGTTTGAGCCGAGCTGCCGCAATAATTGGCATAAGCATCCGGGCGGACAGATTCTTTTGGTCACGGGCGGCAGAGGATGGTGTCAGGAAGAAGGAAAACAAGCGCGCGAACTCAAGGCTGGCGATGTTGTAAAGATTCCGGCAAACGTGAAACACTGGCACGGTGCTGCGAAAGACAGTTGGTTCGTACACCTTTACGTTGAAACCAATAGCCAGGCAGGTCCTACAGAATGGTTGGAACCTGTTACCGATGATGAGTACAATAGATTAAAATAATCCTTTATCTAGATTAAGCACTATAGGGTGCTGTGTTGAGTAATTTTTAGAAGTACAGCACCTTTTTTAACAGAAAAAAAGTTAAATTATGGGGAGAATTGTATTGAAAGATGGTAAAGAAAATAATACTAGCTCTATTAATGATCATTGCCCTACTAGTTCTTGGAGTAGTCGTTTATCTTCAGCAGCCTAAGTTTGGCACGTTGCCTGAAGGTTCACGACTGGAAAAAATTAAAAGTTCACCTAACTACGTTGACGGGAAATTTCAGAATTTAGTTCCCACCACGATTGTCGTCAAAGAACGTAGTTCTGTTTCACTATGGTGGGAGTCTCTTTTTGCTAAAAGAGAACGGCTAACGCCAGTAGACTCCATTCCTGCAGTAAAAGCTGATCTAAAGAATTTGGACAAAAGCAAGGATGTAGTAATATGGCTTGGTCATTCATCGTATTTTATGCAGCTTGGCGGTAAGCGGATTTTGATTGATCCGGTGTTTAGTTCTTATGCATCGCCTATTTCGTTCGTGAATAAAGCCTTTGTAGGAACCAATCCATATACCGCAGAGGATATGCCGGAAATCGATTATTTGCTTATTTCGCATGACCATTGGGATCACTTGGATTATCCAACGATTATGGACCTGAAACCAAAAATCAAAAATGTGGTTTGTGGTCTAGGTGTAGGCTCGTACTTTGAGCAGTGGGGATTTGAAGAAAAATTTATAAATGAGGCCGACTGGTATACTAAAGTGCAATTAGAAAATGACTTCGCTATTCATGTATTGCCAGCCCGCCATTATTCTGGCCGCTTACTGAGCAAGGATAAGACTTTGTGGGTTGGGTATGCTTTTATAACCCCGGAGCGTCGGGTATTCCTCAGTGGTGATAGTGGATATGGTCCGCACTTTAAAGAGATAGGAGAAATGTTCAACGGTTTCGACCTTGCAATTTTAGATAATGGCCAATATGATAAAAGTTGGCCCTATATACACATGATGCCGGGAGAAGCGGTCCAAGCTGCTGAAGAATTGAAGGCAAAGTCATTACTGCCAGGACATTCAGGCAAGTTCACAATTGCTAATCATCCTTGGGATGAGCCATTTAAACGCATAACTGATGCAAGTCAGAATAAGAGTTTCAGACTTCTTATGCCAATGATCGGGGAAACAGTTGAGCTTGAAAATGAGCAACAAGTCTTTTCACGTTGGTGGGAAAGGATAAAATAAATGAAATCTCCCGTATTTGATTGAGGTAGATGTATTTTGCGAGAAGGTTTAATGATATAATCAAAACCGACACCCCCTATTCACTACGAGGATGTCGCGACGTTTTTAGGAGTGTCGAATTTCTAAAACATCCGTGTATTAGTATCACTTTTCTATCACAACACATGTGGCGTTGATAGTAAAGAAATAGCCAGTATTGGTGAGGTGTCGTGGGTTTTGGTTAATTTATAAGTATATTTTTATGTTTACGTATACGTTGATTTTAGGGGAAGAACATTTGTAGGGGGCGCGGTGGAGAACGGTTTCGTGTAACTGAATGGGCGGGTGGGAATGAAGTCAGGTGTGGCAAGGATAAAGTCGCTGGCTGTTTATTACATTTCATTTGTAGTAGCTTTTGAAAATAGCCTGTCCCTATTGTCCCTCTAAATTTTGAAGGATTTTTTGTAAGAGTATAGAATTGTATTAGAGTCAAAGGGCTGACTAAAAAATTGAAATAAGTTTAACGCTAATTCGCATCTTTTCCTGTTTCTTTATTAAACAGGAGAAGATGCCTTTTAATTTACTGTTGATAATAAAAGCGTGGTAGTCGGCAGCCAGTGAATTCGAATAGTCAATCAACAGATTCATTTTGTAAAAAGATAAAGAAAGGTTGAGGTAATATGGGAAATATCAATTTAGTAGAGTGTTTAGGTTATTTGGCTTCAGTTCTAGTAGCTATTTCTTTCTTAATGAAATCTATAAACAAACTACGTTTTGTGAACATGGTAGGTGGCATATGTTTTGTCATCTATGCTGTTACTATTAATGCAATACCAGTGGCCTTGATTAATTTATTTACAGTCTGTATAAATGTATATTATTTGACTAAAAAACTTTCAAAGTTCTCATGAAACCTACAAGGAAAATAAAGGGAAATTTGTTATGGAGATTGTACCTCTATTGGTTATTAGTGCACTCACGCTATTATTCCGCATAGAATAATAGCGTGAGGTGAAAAAATGCTTTATTCAATTACTGTAGACTTGACTAGTAAGAAACTAACTCTATATAAAAATGGCTCTACATTAAACTCCTACCCCGTAGGAGTCGGGAAAATACTTACTCCAACACCGACAGGAACTTATTCAATCATTAATAAGCACCCTAATCCTGGTGGTGCATTTGGTGTGATGTGGATGGGATTAAGCAAACCTTCCTACGGCATTCATGGAACCAATGATCCATCTTCCATTGGTCATATTGTTTCCCATGGATGTATTCGTATGTACAATCGAGATGTCTTGGCACTATCAAAAGTAGTACCTATAGGTACTCAAGTGACAATTGTAAATTAAGTTAACTATGAAACTGTTAAACCATGTCTAGAAAAATTAATCCTAGTACATGGTTTTTTATTGGTAAAAGGAGCTGATATTCTTTCAAGAGTTACTGTTGTTATATGCCGAGGTAATGGCCTCTTGTATCATTTTGGAGGTAATGCCTTCTGTCCATTTATCAAAATAACATGGATAGTTGGTTCCGCAGATATTACATTCGATATATTGATTAGCATCCTTTTGTTCCCGTTTATCATACATATAGGGAAGAAAATCGTTGATGTTATTAACTCCAGGGGCATTCCCATCTATCCTATAGGAATATTCATAAGTAGCTTGGTATTTTAGTATAAAATGGTCAGCGCTGCAAATGGGGCATACAACGCGAGTGTTACGATGCATATTCGTCACCTCACAATTAATATATTGATATAGTTTTTGTTTTCTAAGGAACTAACTACTTAAGACCAGTTGTTGCCCATTGCTATTATGTCCATAAATAGTAGACTCATGCTAACAGCTGAAGCGCGGGGCTTTTGGTGCAAAAAAATAAAGTCAAATTATGTCATGGGAATCGGTCAGTCTCAATCGTGTGATAAGAAGTTGATGGCTAATTCGAAATAATTAACAGCTAATAGGCGAATAATACATACAAAGATTAGTTAAGGGAGATTAACATGGAAAAAAAGCTGCTGTTTAGTTTGGCACTATGTCTTAGTGCAGGGGGAATAGGATCTTACTTTATTCTTTGCACCAGAACCAGGCGCACTACATAAAAATGCCGCCCCAAAAGGGCGACGAATTTGATGCATCAACCAGAGATTTCTTATCTATATAAATTATTGTTTCAATTTAAAACTATCACACTCCGTTTGCGTGTAGAATTCCACATTTGCTCCATTTACCATGATGCTGTCTAAAGTACATAGGTTATTCCTATTAAAAGTACAAGTCTCAACAGTACATGTTAAGCAGTCGGATGCGCCTTCACTTACTGTATTGTTTGTCAGCTCAGAGTAATGGAGTTTGTTTAAAAATGAACCACAGGAAGTATCGTATTCTTTTTTAGCGGAACTGCCAACAATATTAACACAGTTTGCGTAGCAGACGCTGGATTGATTATGGGAACACTCGGTAACTTGACAATTAATCTTTGCCATTTATAAATCCTCCTCTATTTAAAATATCTATCGAGTAAGCCTTTGAAAGCACATCCATGTCTGGCTTCATCTTTACACATCTCATGCACTGTATCGTGGATAGCGTCTAAGTTATGCTGTTTAGCTAACGTTGCAAGTTTCTTTTTACCCTCACATGCTCCATATTCCGCTTCAACCCTTGCGTGCAAGTTTGCTTTCGTATCTGGTATCACTACTTCACCTAGAATCTCAGCGAATTTGGCAGCATGCCCAGCTTCCTCAAAAGCAATTCTTTTATATGCCTCTGCCACCTCAGGGTATCCTTGTCTATCTGCTTGACGAGACATCGCCAAATACATTCCTACCTCAGTGCATTCGCCAATAAAATTGGCTCGCAAAGCATCGAGAGCCTCTGCAGGAATATCTCTGACAATTCCAATGTTATGTTCATCCGCCCAAGCTAACTCTCCAGTCATTTCTTTGAAATTAGCCTTGCTGGCTTTACAAACTGGACATATATCAGGTGCTTCTTCCCCTTCATGAACATACCCACAGATTGTACAAACAAATTTATTCATTCGTGTTCCTCCCGGCTGGTTTAAAATTAAAGCAACTATTTACCGATATAGTATTAGATTTTATTATTTATAAAATACTCATCTTGCTAATTATAGTAAAATGAAATCCATATAATAAGAACCTCCTTTAAATAAGCAATTCATATATACCAAGATTTAATAAAAACAATATCTGGCGATAGAGAAAATGTAGAAAAAGCTAAAGAAAAAATTAAAATATTAGGAGGTGACATATAAACAAAGTTTTTACATAATTTAGAGGGTGTCGTACTTTTACATGAAATTATAGAGGGTTTCATGTAAAAAGTATAGTTGAAAAGGGGAATATGATATAGTTTTAATGTTAAGAAAGTATGACAGGAATATATTTACTTTTGTCGAAATAATGATTGGTTATATAAGGAATATATGAATTGCGAGTTAGGAGTGACTTAACATATGGAAATTAGAAAGATCTCAGCGAAAGAAACATGGGATTTGCGGCAAAAAGTCATGTGGCCAATGAAAACTATTGAGTATGTAAAATTAAAGGACGATGAGCAAGGAATTCATTATGGCGGATTTATAGGAAACCGACTCATAGCAGTGGTTTCCTTATTTTATCAAGATAAACAGGTCCAGTTTCGCAAATTTGCTACCTGTACTGAACATCAAAAACAAGGATATGGAACTCAATTATTACAATATATTCTATCAGAGGCTAAAGTGGTGGGAACTGATACAATATGGTGCCATGCAAGAGCTGATAAAGCGAATTTCTACCAGCGTTTCGGTTTAAAGGTTATGGGGGAATCTTTTAAGCGGGAAGGAAAAAACTATTTGCTCATGTCTAAGTGTTTACAGACTCCTGAAAAGTAGTATTTTGATGACGTAAGAGGAGAGGACGACGGAAAATACCTCGCCTACTGAATTTAGAAAGGAGACTAAAAAGAAAAAGTCGAACTTTTATCTTAATAAAGTATAGTGATGAAAAGGACGTATGATATGGAATTCATACCAGCAAAGAGAATTATTTCGGGATATGCGAAGGGTAATGCATGGTTTGGCAATAATTATAATATGAATATTTACAAGGGTTGTTGTCATGGTTGTATCTACTGTGACAGCCGCAGTGAATGCTATGGCGTATATAATTTTGATGAGGTAAAGGCGAAGGAAGGTGTTCTAGCCTTAATTGGACGTGAACTTAAATCAAAGCGCAGGACTGGGATCGTTGGAACAGGTGCTATGAGCGATCCATATAATCCTTATGAAAAAGAATACCGCTTAACCAGAGGTGCATTAGAGTTAATTAATGCTAACCGTTTTGGTGTATCTATTGCTACAAAGAGCGATCTAATAGTAAGAGATATTGATGTACTAAAGTCAATAAAAAACCATTCGCCTGTGCTTGTTAAAATAACCATTACTACTGCTGATGACATACTTTCTAAAACGATAGAGCCTAATGTGGCAGTATCGTCAAAGTGATTTTATACTATTAAAGAGTTATCAGATAACGATATTTTCGCAGGAATACTACTTATGCCTGTGCTACCTTTTTTAGAGGATAACGAAGAAAATGTAAGTGGTATTGTTCGTCTTGCGTATGTAAATGGGGCCAAATTTATATATCCAGCATTTGGTGTAACCTTGCGGCAAAATCAGCGGGATTGGTATTATAAAAAACTTGATCAGCACTTTCCTGGTCTTAAAGAAAAGTACATAAAAAAATTTGGCAATGCCTATGAGTGCCGCTCGCCAAAAGCCAAGGCACTGTGGCAGTTATTTCAAAAGGAATGTGATAGGTTTGGCATTCTTTACAAAATGGAGGATATTATTAATGGCTATAAGCAAGGATATAGCGATAATCAGCTTTCATTGTTTTAGATGTTCCAAAGCTTATTTGCGTAAAAGTATAGACCTACAATTAAAACAGACACCCCTTATTTAGGGGTGTCGAAAACCTTTATGTAAAACGCCTATTCTGCGTATCAGTATCGTCTTTCTGTCGCAACACATGTGGAGTGTATGGCGTTGATAGAGCGTCGAGAGGCTTGATATCAAAGGTTTCGTGGATTTTAGCAAAAATTTAAAGTGTGTATTTATGTTCGCTCAGACTACGGTTTGAGCATTTTTTATGTTAGGGGGGTGTCGTGAACAAATACACGAAATGCATACAAATACAGTAAGCGACAAACTCTACATCACCTCGAATCTATCAAATAAAGCTGATACACTGACTATGAAAGAACTTGAAAAACTACTAGTAGTAATT
>JGI24729J20445_1000531_pt1 | contig 19783 bp, 26 predicted proteins | sample EPASupsiteSAE323_FD_20445 | JGI IMG/M metagenome (IMG submission 20445) | reverse complement strand
CTTACACTGGCGGGTTGCAGCCTTCCGATCTGCTTATAGTTGCTGCACGACCTTCAATGGGTAAAACATCTTTTGCCCTCAATATAGCTGAAAACGTCGCAAGCATACATAATCTGCCTGTTGTTGTGTTCAGCCTTGAAATGTCAAAGGAACAGCTTGGTTTAAGGCTCCTTACCTCTAGGTGCGAGGTCAGCTCGCTTAAAGTCAGGAACGGCGATATAACAGACAGCGAACTCATAAAGATCCAGAATTCTCTCGGTGACGCTTCGAAACTTAAGGTTATAATTGACGATACCCCGGGAATATCCGTTGCAGAAATAAGGGCCAAGTGCAAGGAGCTGCAGTACAGTCACGGTCTGGGGCTTATCGTAATCGACTACCTCCAGCTTATCGGCGGCAAGAGTTACAGGGAAAACAGGACACAGGAAATTTCCGACATTTCAAGGTCGCTCAAAAATCTTGCAAGGGAGCTGAACGTTCCTGTGATAGCACTTTCGCAACTCTCAAGGGCTGTTGAGCAGAGAACATGCAAGAGGCCAGTGCTTTCTGATCTGAGGGAGTCGGGAAGCATAGAGCAGGATGCAGACATTGTTATGTTTATTTACAGGGAAGAGTACTACGATCCTGACAACAGTGAAAAGAAGGGCAGGGCTGAGATAATTGTCGCAAAGCAGAGGAACGGTCCGGTTGGTAGCTTTGAGCTTCTTTTTCAGCCTAACATGACAAAATTCAAGAACATGCACAGGGACTCTGTCAGTCTGGTCTGATTTATATATTTGATAGTTTACTCCCGTCACGGTTGTGGCGGGTTTTTTGTTGGTTTTTAAAAAGAGGGATTTTTATGGAAGATCTATTTAAGTTTGCTCCCTGGATAATTTCGTCAATTGTGTTCTTTACAAGTTACAGGCTCTTCGTTACGCCTGAGCAGCTAGAAAAGAAGCACAGGGAGATACTCGGTGACGCAGAAAAGAAATTTGCTTCGCTTACGGTTGTTAACGACCTTAAGGTGCAGTTTAACGAGATAAAGCAGAAGATAGACCAGATTTACGAGATTCTGCTCGAAAAGAATTAGCCGTTTTAAAACTTCAGTGAGAGGGTAAACTTTGGAGAAAACTATGGGAAAACTGAACAAAATTGTACTTCACTGGAGTGCGGGAACTTACCTGCCTTCAGCAGAAGATTACCTGCACTACAACTTTATGGTCGGAAAAGACGGAAAAGTTTTCAAGGGCAAATACTCGCCCTCCGACAACGCAACCTGCTCTGACGGGAAGTACGCGCACCATACAGGGGGAGGGAACACAGGTGCTATAGGTGTTGCTTTGCTCGGTATGTTCGGGTTTAAAAACTTCAGGGACACAGGGAAGTACCCGCTGACAAGAAAGCAGTGCGAGGCAGCTTTTTACACTGCCTGCGTGCTCTGCAAAAAGTACGGGATAAGTTTGTGCAGTGTGATCACTCACTACGAGTTTGGGCTGCTCAATCCCGGAAGCGGTAGCGCAGGGAAAATTGATATTGTGTACCTTCCGCCGTACCCGACTGTGAAGGCTAATGAGGTGGGAAACTTTATCAGAAGCAAGGTTAAATGGTACAGTGAAAGGTGATTACAATGTTTAAGAAGTTTTTATCGGACAGGTACAAAGAGTTGATCGGTGCGCTGGCGGACAAAGCTGTGATCGCCGCTGAAGAGCTCGGCGGCACTGGGCGCATCAAAAAGGAGGCAGCCGTTAGGTACATTGTGAAAATGCTCCCGTTGAACCCCTTTATGAAAGCTGTTGCAGGAATATTACTGGATAAAGCTCTGGATGAAGCTGTTGAGTTTGCTCACCGCAGGTTTGCGCAAAAAGAGCTATAAATTAGACGAGAGTCGCCTAAGCGACTCTCTAAGATTTTTAACTGGTAAGGCGCTGATGGCGCCATTATTCTTATACCCATTATATATGCCACATTCTGGTTTTTATAAACCTATACTAAAGTATAATCTTTTAAAAAAAGTCTGTACAGTATACTTGACAAATATAAAAAAATGTGTTAATAATAGTAGACATAAGGTTGTTAAAGGAACGGGTATGACTAACTTGGTTTGTGCAGTTTTAATTGCTGTTAGCCTTTCTGTAAATTTTTTTGATTTAAAAAAAGTGGAAACTTACTCTCCCGGTACAGAGGTGTCCGGCAGCGTTGCCTGAATTAATTTCAGGATCTATGTAACAACAGATGCTGAAACAAGTTCAGCATGACACATATACAAGATTTAAATTAATGCCTAAGAATTTTTTATTGATTAGTATAATTTGCATGGCTTTTCTTCAGAGAACGGCGGTGTCACATAATTATAGTGATATTCTAATGTCATAAAAATTTGTAAGCGAGGTGTATGTTGATCTCTACTGTGTGCTGCAACCTTTCACAGAAAGGCCAAAAGTTTCTTATCGCCCCGAGGGAGAAGACAAAGAGGATTTTTGAAGAGAACGGGCTTTTCTTCCTGAGAGAAATTGTATGCTACCTGAAAAAATGCAGAAACTGTCGTGGGTCAAGAGTTACAGTGTTCGCAGAAAGCATGGACGGGGAAGTATATTTTATTGAAAGCGTAAAATCTAAAAATGTTGAGAGTTTTATGCTTAAAAACAAGATCTTAAGAGAATTAAAAGCAGTTAATTACTCTGTTTACGGATCAAGAAGGGTTCCGCTTAAATACTTTGACAGGGGAAAAGAACTTCCATGCAGCGTGAATTTTTCTTCGCTCAGAGTTGTGCCGTACGAAAATGATATTTTTGCAGATCTAAAAAAAGAGCCTTTTGGCTAGAACTCTAACTGCTCTTCTTTAGTCGTTCTGGAGCCTGATGTTTTATCAGGCTTTTTTTATGGTTACCAGGCAGAAACTTTGAGGTGTTGATGAAAGCTGAATTTAATTCTGAAACAAACGAGACTGACGTTTATATAGAAGAAAAAGATATGTGTAAAAGCTGCAGCAAAGCTTACAGATGTTCGCTTGTTGTTGCTATAAAAAGCTCCTTTGTGTACATGGCAAGCAGCAGGAACTATGTCGAGGACTGCTGGGACTGGGCGCCTTACGATGACTGCGATCAGGAACTTAGCGGCGAAAAAGTAATCTGAAATGAAAAAAAATAGCAGCAGAAGCAAAAAATATATGGCTGTCTGGGATTCCATCCTTGGCTGGATAGAGCTGAGGCTCTCTCAAAAGGATGAACTCTCAACAACTGAAGTTAAACATCTCGCTGAGATTCAGGAGAAAATCCAGAAAAGCAGCGACCAGATTCTTGGGTTAGAAACAGATAAGAGCAAAAGCTCTATTGAGATGCTTTCAGACGCGATCGGCAGGAGCCGCGAAAAGTACAGTTAGAGCTGGATGAGGTTTTTATGGAATGGGGTTTGTTCGGGAAAAAGGCTCTGGATTTTATTCTCACCCCTGCAGAAAAGCACAAAAAGATTGTTATACTCACAGGAAGCGTGAGAAGCGGCAAAACTGTCGCTATGATTCCAAAGTGGCTTGAATACATAACTTCTGTGAAAGGGCTTAAACTTATTGTCGGCGTATCAAAAGATACTGTTTATGACAATGTGCTGAACGATCTGTTTGATACGCTCGGCCCAGAAAATTATGTTTACACGTCTTCCAACGGGTTTCTCAAGGTTAAATACAGAGATAAAGTTACAGGCAAGGAGCGCTGGACTGTATGCAAGGTCATTGGGGCAAAAGACAGAGGCTCCGAGAAATACCTGCGGGGAAAAACAGTTGCGGGAGCTTATGTGGATGAAGGTACACTTGTACCGCAGGGATTTTTTAAGCAGCTTCTGAACAGATGTTCCGTTGAGGGATCAAGGATTTTTGTCACGACGAACCCGGACAGCCCTACACATTATCTTTATAACGATTATATCTCCAACCCTAAAAGAGAAAACATAGTTGAGGTTATCGAGTTTTTTCTGAGTGACAACCCGAACCTGAGCAGGGAGTATATCAGTTTCATATCGAACGCTTATTCGGGCGTTGAGTATGAAAGGTTTGTGCTTGGTAGATGGAAGGTCACGGAGGGGCTGGTTGTAAAAAATTTCTCCGGCGACAACGTCCGGGAAGTGAACTATTTACATGATGAAACTTTGCATATCACTTGCGACTTCAACGTAGACCCTATGTGCTGGGTGCTTGCACACAAGACTGGCGAAAGGGTGTACTTCTTTGATGAGATAGTTCTTGAAAATTCTACGACATGCGAAGCTGTTGACGAGTTTTATTCCCGCTATCCGAACCACAGAGGGGGAATAGTCATAAACGGTGACGCGTCAGGGAAAAACAGGAGTTCAAATTCTGAGTTTACAAACTACGCCACTATGCTTAACAGGCTGTCAGAGCTCGGATACAGGGGAGCAAAGCTCAGGATAAGGAGTTTCAACCCTCCCGTCAAGAGCAGGATTGCTGCATGGAACAACAAGGTTAGAAAACCAGACGGGACAGTTGGGGTGTTCATCTCTCCAAAGTGCAGGTGGCTGATTTATAACCTTGAATCGCTCAAATGGAAGGAAGGGACAAGCCAACTTGACCTTCCGACTGTGAGCAGGATAAAGAATAACAGGGTGCTGAAGTTTCTTGGACACCCTTTCGACGCTGCAAGTTACCTTGTTGACTTTTACTGGCCTATCAGGCTGGAGTAAGTCCGGATCTGCCGAGAAAAAGGTGCAGAAATCTGCACGACATTGAGAATAACTATGAGGAACATAAATGAGTAATTTTGAGTATGTGGTTGAGGACAAGACCAAAAAGCTGAACGGAGAGATCGAATCTGAGCTTGTTTCTTCTATACCTTCAAGTTTTGACAGGTGGAACGGAAACAGACAGGCACAGATTGACGACGTTTCACTCATAAGAAAACTTATATACGCAAAACCTTCTGTGAAGATTGAGTTTGGCGATGACATAGTTCTGCCCGACATATATGAGCTCGAGGAAACTCTTGTCTCGCACATTTGGGAAAACGTTTACCAGACTCCTTCGAACATGTTCAGCGTTGAAGGCCGTGACGAAACTTCTCAGGCAAACGCAGCAAAGCAGAAAGCTATGCTTGTCAACTCGCTTGAGGATATGAAGATCAAGTACGAGCTTGAAAAGATAGTCAAAAATGGTGTAGAAACAGGTGACCTTATTGCTTTTGTCGGATGGGAAACTAAAATAAAACAGATAAGGCGTAAAAAAACAGAAATTGAACTGACAGTTGAAAGGTCAAAATTCACCGGAATTGAGCCGGACAGTTTTGTGGTTGAAAACAAGGTGACTTTTGAAGGCGCCTCAGTAAAGTGTGTATCTACTGAAAACTTTGTTTTTGACATAACAAAGAGGGATAGATGGGACAGCTGTCCTAAAATTATTCGTTCTTTGGCTTCTTATGACGAGATTCTTTCTGAAAAAAATTATACGGTTGATTCAGAAACAAAAGAGATGCTTAAAAACCTTACACAGAAAACTGAAAATTCAGATGAGGATGTTGCAGAAAGAGCTGTGTGCGGTGACCAGCTCGAAATTCTGGAGTACTGGGGAGATGTAAGACTTAATAACGGAGATGTCCTGAGAAACTGGCTCGTAGTAGTTGCGGGAAGAACAACAGTTATCAGGTTTGAGCCTAACCCTTTTATCATTAACCCGATAATATACACGAGTCTAATCGAGGACCCTGACATGAAGAGAGGGATCTCTCCGCTCAGGGTGGCTGTAAACCTTAATCTGGTTTCTTCGGATATCCTGAATAAAAACCTTGATATACTTGCTCTCCTTATAAACCCTCCTTACCTTGTGCCGGAAGGCGCGATGTCCGGCAAGGTCAAGTTGACCCCCGGCCACATTCAGGAGTACAACCCTGCAATAATGTCTAAGGAGCCCATCAGGCTGGATTTTTCTTCTGCGCTCTGCAGCTGGGATTTTATCCAGTATTTTAAGAAAAATATCGAGTCATCAACTGGCATCTTTGCCTACATGACAGGTAACCCTGTGCCGGGGCAAAGAACAGCAACAGAAACGGACGCTCTGGTGTCGGGTCAGTCCGCAAGGCTGTGTAAAATAATAGATTCAATAAATCAAAAGCTCATTATTCCGATTATAGAGAAAGTTGCCGATCTCGTATCCAACTACGAGTTTGGGAAAAGGGTTATCGGGGTTTCTCTCGATAACGGAGATATACGGCCTGTAGTCATTGATGACAACGTAAGGCAGGGAGACTACAAGTACACTTACACGGACAACAAGGCAGGAATCGTTAAGAAGGCAAAGTTCAGGGAGTTTATTGATTTTATGTCGCAGTTCCTTAAAATTGCGCCCGGAATAGTCAACGTTCAGGAGGCTTTCAAGTACGGTCTTGAGCAGCTCGGTGTTGAGAACACATCGAGGTTTATTTCCAGCCAAGATCTGCCTGTTAAAGAGATTTAGCATGGAAAAGGATAAGCAGTGGGCTGTGAAGATCAGCTCTATAGTTAACTTCAATCTTTACCAGAAGTACAGGGAAGCTGTCGAGAAAGAGGTGTTCAGGCTTGCTGGTTCCCAGGACCCGAAATTTCTTGCAGGGATGAAGTACCTCCTTGACCTTCCGGAAGCCGAGTTTTTAAAGCTCAGGAACGGGGACTACGGCAGTTAAAACACAATTTATTTAAGGAGAGCGTATGAACGAGGGGACATGGATTGTTTACGGCTGCTCTCCCTTTGTATGCACGGTTGAGGGCAGGATTCCCTACCTGCTCGAAAGGTACACCTCTGTCGGCCTGAACGTTTTTCCCTCACTCTTTAAAAAGTGCGAATACTGGCTGTTCAACGATAACGGGGTTTTTACGAATCTCGTTAAAAAAAACTATTCCGGAGAAAAGCTTGTAGTTAACAGCAAGCTTTTGCCTGAAATGAAGATGTTTTATTTCAGGCCGGGTCAGTGCGTCATCAAAAACTCTTACATCATTAAGCCTCATTACATTTTTGAAGGCGTGTCCGAAATTTCTCAGCACCGTAACGGAAAACTTCTTTACAGCAACAGCTCCGTTTTGTCTGCAATAAACTTTGCTCTTGTAAACGGGGCAAAGAGGGTTATCCTTGTCGGGATAGATCTAAAATCAGATTGGGGACACTTCTACGATGGAGAAAGAAGTTCTAAAAGTTCTCATTATATAGAAATGATCAGAAATAAAATTTTACTTTTCAGAAGGTATATAGAAGTCTTGAAGGTTAATAAGGCTGCAGATATTGATATAGATTATGTCGATATATCTGAACTTTAGCGATAAATGGAGAGAATATGAAAGAAGATTTAAAAAATGTTGACAGAGGAGACAACTCAGTTGAGCCTGCCGAAGTCAACAGGTCAGGTAATGCCGAGAACGATGAGATCGCCGGCAGAAAAGATTTAATCAAGGGTAAGTTCAAGTCTTACGAAGACCTCGAAACTGCTTACGATAATGCTCAGAAAAAACTTACGCAGACTTCCCAGAAGCTTGCCCAGCTTGAAAAGATGGCCGAAAGCTCTAAATCCCAAAACAGCCAGTTTAACCCTGATGCGGAATACATGCAGAGTCAAAAAAATCTTCTCTTGAAGTATCTGCCTTATTCACGCAGCAAGAATGCCCGCACTCTTGATGAGTTTGTTGCAGGGCTTCCGCCGCAACTCGCATCTCAGCTAGGTGCAGATATTAGGGGGCTAAAATCAGGCTACGAGGCTAAAGCTGGAGAACTCGCAAAGCAGAAGGAGGAAGCAAAAAACCAGTTCATAACAAAGTCCATACAGGAGTATGAGCAGCAAAAGGGCGATGAGCTCTTAAAACCATGCAAAAAGCTTGCTTTTGATTTTTACAAGTCTTTCGGGCAGTTCAGTCCTGAGCAAGCAAACGCCGTGCTCGAACTCACTGAAAAAGTTATAAATGCGCATGAAACTCAAAAAGCTCTAGACCAGCAGTTAGCTGATGAAAATAATTTTGCCAAGTCTAAATTAACCTCCAGTGCTTCTTCATCATCCTCGCCCGGAACTGAAGGCCAGCATGTTTATACAAGAGCTGAAATTCAGGAAATGATGAAAACACCAGCCGGACGGGAAAAGTTCCTCAAGGTTGAAAAGGTTATCTTTGACCAGATGGCTAAAGGACTGATCAGGTAAACATTCATCGGCAAACAAGTTGTATACAGTTATTAAAATATGAAAGGAATATATTATGTCAGAAAATGCTGTCAATCAGGGAAAAGCAATGGCCAACTTCTTATCCGAAGTGTGGTCAACAAAAATGTCCGCCGTTCTGGATAAATCAGGCGTCATGATGCAGTGTGTTAACAGGGATTATGAGGGGGAAATTTCTAAGTCTGGTGATACAGTTCAAATCAGGACTTTCGGCGATGTGACAATTCATACCTACAGCGGATCTATCTCTTCTTACGATAGTCTTACCGATCCCATGCAGACTATGATTGTGGATCAGCAGAAGGCTTTCTACTTCAAAATTGATGACATAGATAAAGCTCAGGCTAACATCGATATAACCAACGGTTACATCGACCGTGCAAGAGCTGCAATTGATCTGGTTAAAGACTCCTTCCTTCTCGGAAAACACGTCGATGTCCCTTCTGCAAATATTGTCGGATTTGAAACAGAACCTGTTATTCTTAGTAAAGATAATGTCTATAGCCAGTTTGTCGACCTTTCAAAGAGATTGAAAAAGGCTAATGCCTTATCGACCGGTCAGAAACCGTGGGTTGTAATTAACCCTGATATCGAGGCTGTGCTGATTCAGGCGCCTGAATTCATTCACGCTACACAGTTCGGCGACAAAACTCTGAGAGACGGCTCCATTGGTCGTATCGCAGGTCTTGACGTGCTTGTCTGCACAAACCTTGAAGCAACCACCGTTGACACTTCAGATTTTGACGGCGATCTTTTCCACGTGCTTGCCGGTACTAACGATGCAATAACATTCGCTTCTCAGGTTGTTGAGGTGGAAAAACTCAGAGATCAAAATTCCTTCTCCAACCTCATAAGAGGGTTGTATGTGTATGGAGGAAAAACAGTTGTGCCGAACGCTCTGGCAAAACTTGTCTGCACGCTTACTTCTTATTCAGCTCAATAATAGAGCTGTTCTGAAGGCGCACTTACGCGTCCAGGGGGGATAAACTCCCCCCTTTTTATTTTTAATTTTAGGAGACTGTATGAATTCTGATATAAAATTCCTTAAAAATGCCGACATAGAGCATCTTATCGAACAAAAGATAGAGAGCGAAATACAGAGCGAAATTGATGAGGCCAAAAAGGACAAAGAAAAAGTTATTTTTAAAGACTTTGACAAGGTTCCAAAAGATAAATTATTCACCAGAAATTCAACTTACAAGGTTTTTAACCGTAAAACCAAAAAAGAAACTTTTATCAACGGTGTACAGGCTGAAAGTCTGTTAGGCATGAACCAGTCTGTCAGAGATGACCTTGAAAATGGTTATGTCGACAACTTTACAGTTAATGAATATTACGTCAGATTTCATATTTACAGGTGTGAATAAAGATGAATTACTTTGAAATTGTTAAAAAAGTCGCCCTGTGCCCCGGCATAAATCTGAAAGAACCACAGGTATTCGATACTTCTGACTCCCAGATAAAAAAGATCAAGGATGCTGTCAATCAGGCGCTTGTTTCTGTCTGCTCTTGCTGGGACTGGAAATTCAGGGTTAAAAAAACCACTTTCTTAACTTCTCCGGGCGTGGCCGAGTATTCAAATGTGAACGGAAGAATTACAAGAGTTTCGCTGGAGAAGGACCAGAGCTCATCTATTGAACTTGCCTATGATCAGTCACCCAGCCTCGTAGTTCAGTCTGGCACACCTTACAGCTACGGTGTGGAGTTTGCTCGCATAGTCCTTTACCCGGTTCCGACGGAGAGTAAAACTGTAACAGTTCTCTATCTAACAGACAAATATGCCTTGACCGGTGACGGTCAAACTGAAAAAAGCCAGCTTGAGCTTGAAACTGACGTGCCGTTAATTCCCGAAAAGTTTCAGGATTTGATAGTTCATAAGGCTGTGCTCAACTATTTTGCAAGGCCTGCAAAGAAAGAGTATCCTTACTACCTTGCACAGTACTGCGAAAGGCTGAATCAGGCAAAGCTTGAAGACAGGGCTGTGAAGGACAACACGCCCTCAATAGAGATTTCCGGAAGGTCACAATTTTTTAAAAGGTTTCACAGGTAAATGACAAACTTGATACTAAAAGACTGGTCAGGCGGTATTAGGTACAACGCTCTCAACCAGTCGGAGAAAAAAACTTCCTGGGCAGGTGCCCAGAACGTTGAGCTTAAATCTGGTCATGACGGTTACGGTGTCTGCAGAATGAACGGAAATGCCAACCTGCTTAAAAGCGCCCTGCCTGCCGGCACTAAAATACTTGGTCTGTTCGAGTACAAAAAGGGTGACAGTAAATACTTTGTGGTTAACACTTCTGAAGGATTCTTTCTGGAGTTTGACCCTTCAACAGGCATTCTTTCAGTCCCGCTTAAATTCGGTCTTTCCACTACTGCCAGATGTTCGTACGTTAATTTTCAGAACGGCGTGATAGTAAGTAACGGCGTTGATGATCCTTTCTTTTACGAGCATGGTGCAGATGTTCCCGTAAAACAGTGTAAAGCTGCAAGGTACAATGTTCCTATCAGAGGAACTGCACTTGCTGAATACAATAACAGGCTTTTTATTGGGGTTGGAGGCACTATCTTTTACTCAGCACTTGGAAGGTACGATGACTGGACAACCGCTGACGATGCAGGATACATTTCAGACTTTCACAACACCAGCGCCTCAATACTCGCTCTAAAAAAATACGGGGAATACCTTGCAATACACAAAGAAGGTTACACTTTCCTTCTGACAGGCACTTCGCCTCTTGATTTTTCTGTATGCCCTTTTACTGACAAGGGAAGCTCTTCTAGCTTTTGTGTTGTTAATGCCGAAGGGAAACAGTTCTTTTTCAACAACGGGGTTTATTTTCTTGAATACAACTCTATGCTTCAGTACAAGCTCAGTGATGAAATAACTCCTCACGTCAGACCTGACTTTATAAATATTGATAAAACCGGTATAAAAGACATAACTGCTGTTCACTACGCAAAAAAAAATCAGATATGGTTCTTTATGAACTACCTGAACCTTGCAGGCTATTCAGTTTGCTGGATATATGACTTCATAAACAATTGCTGGTTTAAAAGGGTTCAGCAGGAGATCATCTGCGCATGTGTCTATGATGACAATATTTACACAGGAACTGCTGATGGAAAAATCCTTTTAGAAGACTTCGGTAATAGTTTTGACGGTGAGCCCATCGAGTTTTTCTTTGAAACGCCTTACTTTAACCTCGGATTATCATCAAAACAGAAGAGCGTTGAAGAGCTAAACATACTTTTTGATTACAGCAACATAAACAAGTTCCAGCTTGAGTACCGGTACAACGATGATGACAGGCTGGTGGACACTGAAAGTGTTGATCAGCTTGATCCTGAAACACTCATCTGGGACAGCGAGACTCAGGGCCTCTGGAGTCAAAAGTATTTTTCTGTGAACACCTGCACTCCCGTTTCTTTCTTCCCTCCGGGTACTTTCAGAAGTCTTCAGCTCCGCTTTAGGGGATCAGATATTGATGAAGATTTCGGCATTTCGGGTATGGAATTTTTGAACGTTGAAATGGAGGACTGATGTACTCGTATTTGTCTGTTTATCATATTAACAACCCTTTTTTTCAGAGCTCAGTACTCTCAAAAATCAAAACTTTGCTGAACAGGTACAAAAATGTTCTGACCGATGACTACAGCTTTGATTGCTTTGAAGACCTGCTGAAGAGTATTGCACCTCACCTCTATGCCGGATTTAAAGACGGTGAGTTTATCGGCTTTGTCTACCTCACGGACTGGAAAGGTGGCATGGGCAAGTGCCATTGCTGCACAATGACTGTGTGCATTGAAAAGAAGTTCTGGGGTAAAACAGCCAGAGAAGCAAGCAGAAGTTTTATAAGTAAAACCTTTAAAAGTTACAATTTACACAAGCTGAAAGCACTTGTATTTGAACACAACAGGAATGCCGCAAATTTTCTTCTTTCACTTGGGTTTAAAAACGAAGCTTACCTGAAAGGGGAAACTTTTAAAAACGGTAAACCGGCAAACATGTTTGTTTACAGTGTGTTCAGGGATGATTTTAATTAGGAGAAATAAAATGGGAAAAGGAAGCACTACTTACACTCCGCTAACTGCACCGGAATTTACGCCTTCTGTTGTCAGGTACGGCGGGGTCGACATTTCTAAAACTTACAAAGATACTGACGGCAATGTTATTACTGAATATATTCAAAGCGCAGAAGATAAAGCTCTTGATGAGTGGAGAAAATCCCAGATAAGCGAACTTGAGCCGCAGGTTAATGTCTTTTCTCCAGAACTTCAGCAGTCATGGTCTGAAATTGCAAACGCACAAAAAAATCAGTCAGTGGATCAGTTCAACGCGCTTTGGGATCCTGTTGCAAGGTCAACCAGGGAAGACCTTTGGTCAAGGGGGCTCGGGAATTCCAGTATAGCTTCAGACACTCAGAAGAATCAAGACCAGATCAAAGCAAAAGCACTTGAAAGCATCGCTAACGATTATGTAGCGGAAATGAAGAATCTGCAGAATACGGAACTTGCAAACAGGTATACTTACCTGAACTACCTCAACGGTGGCATTGAAAACATGTCTCAGGATGCTCTATCTGCCATGACTACAGGTCTGCTCAACAACAGCAACGCTAACAGCAGTAACCTTGACACATGGAAGACTTTGCTCAGTCAGTACAACTATAATCAACAGAATTCCAACCAGAATAAAGGGTGGTTTTATCCTCTGTTTTAGTCTGCTTCCGGTAAGAACATGAAAAGGAGAGTTATGCAGGAAACAAGCGTTTACAGATTTATTCCCGGCATCGGTTTTCAGAACATCAACATAAAAAAACTTAACGATAATTTTGAGGCCCTGAGCAGAGATGCGCTGGTTTTCAATATTGTCGAAGAAAACACAATTTCAGCAGGAAGCAAGGGTTTTGTTTATTTGCCTTTCAGCGCAAAAATTACTGGGTGGGTAGTTGGGACTTACACTTCTGCCTCTTTGACAGTTGATGTAAGGAAGTGCACCGGGCAGAACTATCCTGCTGCAACATCGATAGCCGGGAACAGTAAAATAGTCGTTACAGATTCTGCCTTTGCTGAGTGCAGCGTTCTTACCGGGTGGGACAGTTTTATCCCCTGCGGAAGCTGGATTGAGTTTTTTGTTGAAAGCTCATCAGGTACAAACAGGGCGGATATAATCCTGAAAGTTAACAGGTAAAGGAGATGGTCATGAAATTTATTGCAAAACTGCTTTTCAAGGAATCAATTGACAGGTACTCAAAAATTGCTGTTCACTACATAGAAAAAACTTGTTTGGAACTTAAGGGCTCGCAAAAGAAAGCGAAAGCTATTGAGTTAGTTGTGAAAAGGATAAGCATACCTTTGTTTTTAAGAAAAATTCCCTTTGTTTACAACTTTTTGTACAGGCACCTAACCCAGATTCAGGCTTTAGTAGAGTGTATCCTCAGCGAAGAAATAGACCTCTTTATTGAAAATCATGTCAGGGAGCTTAATAATGAATCAGTGTAGTGTAAACAGAATTAAAGCGGTTTTTTAAAGGTTAACTTGATGCAAAACTTAAAATAAAAACAGGTAAAAAGATCGGCTGGTGGTACGGGCCTACCTGTGATTTTTCTGTCAGCGGACAGCTTTGAAGTTACTTTTATAAGGTAGTTGTTTTGGGTAACACTGAGATCTAATTTTACATCTGTAGCAGTGGGCTTTTTTATTTCTGATTTTCTAAAGTTTTGTTCAGCATGTTTTACAGGGTTTGTTTTTAATTTCAGAAATATTCTTTGTATCTACCGCAATTTATGGCCCTTTTTGGGCCTTATTTTTGCTTTCAGGTGTTAAAGTACCCGCAGATCATTATCAAGTGAATAAAACATAACTTTTATTATAGGACATACTTAAGATGCTATATCTAAATCTTTTTCATCTTTGTCCATCTGCTGTTTAAGAGTTGATTTTAAGTATGTTTGGTACGGCATACCTTTTTTTTTGGCTATCTTTTTAGCTCTGTCTATTTCTTCTTGAGTCCATCTAAAGTTGACATTAGCTTGCTTGGCTTTTAATTCAATCTCTTTTTCGGTTTCTTCAATGATTTTATCAAACTTTTTTTCTTCTTCAGGAGTAAGATTTGCATTTTTTACTGATTCGATTTTAATTTTTTTCATTGTTCATTCTCCTGTATTGCTGTTATTAATAGTATTTCATTTTGATTATTATGTTTGTAGGTGTAATAAATAGTAATGTTTGTATCTCTTGAGTATGCTTCATATCTCATATTGGTTGAATTATAATCTTGCTTTGTTATGTTAAAGAACGTTGTAATAGCCTGTTCTATACTTACGGAGTGTCTATGTAACATATGTGGAATATATTCACCATTAATTAAATCAAATTTGATATAAAAATTCAGGTTTTCTACTTCAAATATTTTGTACATTTGTGTCTTAATTCCTTTTGATATTATTCTATCAGAATGTCAATACAATGTCAATACATTGTCATAAATTAAAGAAATAAATTTTATTTAAATGCGCTCCGGTTGTCATCTAACCGCCGGAGTTTGAACTATTAGTTGAGGGAAAAAAGTACATTATAAATCTTATTAGACTGTTACGTTTTGAATATTATTCAGTATCGGGAGTGTTGGTTAGATTTAAGCTATAGAGTGCTGCTGATATTTCTGCGTTCACGCTTTGGACAACATCGTCCCAGTTGCCGATTTGTGTCTGTCTGAGTATTTTAACACTTTTATACCAGGGGGTGTAATCTATATCTGTCATCCATCTCCATTCTGAGCAGAATGGTAGCATTAGCAGGGTTTTTTTGGAAACAGCCCCTGCAAGGTGTGCAACTGAAGTATCAACTGTAACAAGAATATCAAGGTTTTCAAGTGCTGCTGCTGTATCCGAGAAGCTGTCAAATGTTTTTCCCAGATCCACTACCTCAGTACCTTGAGGCAGCATCTCCAGTTCCTCTATGCCGTCACCCTTCTGGAAGGAGTAAACCTTTATCCCGTCAAGCCTGAACAGCTTAGAGAACTTCTCTAGCGGTATGTGCCTGTTTGTGAGAACTTCCGTGATTCCCTGCCAGAAGACGCCGACTTTTAAAAGGTTGTTGCTGAAGTATTTTTCACTGTAGATCTTTACCAGTTTGGGATCTGCTTTAAGGTATCCTTCCGCAAATGGTATGGAATCGGCATTTACCTTTAATATTCCGGGTACGCTTAACAGAGGGGTGTAGTAATCAAACTCTATATTTTCATCAGACTCGCTGCAGCAGACTATTTCAACTGTTCTGTAGCTACCTCTGAATAAGTCCGCCATCTCAGGTCTGGCCTTGTAAACAACTTCCGCACCCATAGATTTAAGTACGTTAAAGAATCTCGAAAACTGCACTGAATCTCCGTAGCCTTGTTCAGGGTAAACAAGGATTCTCTTTCCATGGAGCTGCTCCCCTTGCCATCTGGGCTTTTGGAGGTTGGGAAGTTTTGGGCTGTCTTTTGCCTTGCGTTTGAACCTCCACTCATACTTTTCCCATCCTCTTTTAAAGTCCCCAAGTGATAGGTAAGCTGTTGCCAGAGAGAAATTTCCGTCTGCATTATCTGGATCAATTGAAATTAACCTGTCATAGTATTCCATGGCTTTTTTTAGTTCGTTTTTGCTCTGCCACAGGTAACCGTAATTTACTAGTGCGCATGTGTTGTTTGGGTCAAGTTCAAGCGCTTTTTCGTAATATTTTGTTGAACTGTCAAACTCGTAGAGCTTGAAGTATGAGATTGCAATGTTTATGTACGCTTCAACGTAATTCGGCCTCAGTTCCTTTGCTTTGCTGTAGTTTTCTATAGCATCTCTGAATTTTTTCATGTTGAAAAGTGCGAGACCATGGTTCAGGAACACTTCGGGAAAGTCAGGTTTTATCCTTATAGCCTCTTTAAAGTGGACTATGGCTTCCTCTTCCTTATCGTGTTTAAGCAGCGCCAGTCCGAGATTGTAATGTGTCTGTGCATCTTCAGGGCTTACCTGTAATGCTTTTTTAAAGTACTCAGCTGCAAGGTCGAACTTTTCAATCTTCGAATAAAGTATACCGATACTGGAGAGCGTTTCAGGGTTACCCTTCTCAACTTCCGCCGCCTTCAGGCTGTATTTTAAAGCTTCTTCATTATTTCCCTGTATCTCATGTATTTTTCGCATATTGTGTATTACTTCAAGGTCATTGGGATTACAGAGAAGGCATTTATCAAGGTATTTTGCCGAATTAATGTAGTCCCGTTTTTCCGTGTAGTCAAGGGCAAGGTCAAAAAATATGTCACATGCATCCTTTATGTAGGATTTGTCGTAGTTAATCGATAACGCCTTCTCTATACTGTCTGCAGCTCCCTCAATATCCCCTTCCGCGTAAAGTCCAAGCGCCAGAAAGTAGTGTGCGCTGTCGCATTCAGGTGCCTCAACTATAAGGTTTTCAAGCTCGTTTTTTGCATGCTTTATCTCGCCCTTTTGCAGCAGGCAAAGAGCTTTATCTAACTTTATTTTAACCGAAGGCTTCTGCATAATAATTGCCTGTATGACTCTTAGTATCTATTGTAACTTATTTCCGGCATTGGATTTTTTTTAGAGGTTTATCCCCTGAACAACCCCATAAACGTTGATCTTTTTTTTGCGGTGACAGGTTTCTTTTTCTCGCGGGTTAGGTCTGCCACCTGCTGGGCCAGAACCGTGTTGTCACTCTTTAGCTTTCTTGAATCATCTTCTTGAGTATCTATCTTTAACCTTTGCTGCCTGTTTGCTCCTTCCAGCTGCTCTATCTTTAAATTCTGTTTCAGGATTTCTTTTTCTAATTCTTGCTTATCGTTGCGAACTATATCGTAAGTGTTCTGCAGTTCAAAGAATTTTTCCTGCCAGTACCTGGCATTCTGCTCTTCCCTAAAAAGGTTGTCAGTAAGCAGTTTTGCCTGTCCTGCTTCTTTTGCAAGTTCTTCTATCCGTTGCGTAATTCTTTCGATGACGTTTATGTCAATGTTTGAACTTTGTTGCGTAATTTCACTTTCATCTAAATTCTGCTCCTGCGGACTGACCCTTTTTGAGTTGAAGTAATCCCTGTTTGCAGGTTCTTCTATATCAAGCAGATGGTTTCCAAGAGAGTCCTTGACAGCTGACAGCTTTCCCCTGCCGATCAGGCCCCGGATGTTTGCGTCTGTCACCCCGCACATTTCAGCAAATTTTTTTGTCGTAACATTCTGCATAGAACTTGCGTAATCTCCAAATAACTCTTACGTAGTGGTATCTTTCGTAACTTTCGTAAAGTTCTTGACATAAGTAAACCATGACTGGTATAGTCATGGCAATAAAAAATCCCTTAATTTTACAAAGGGGTTAACAATTTTTTAAAAGGGTTGACCTGAAGACCTTTAATTTACTTTGGATTACATGCAGACGGTTAACCCAAAAAATAAGACCTTCCCGGAAGAAGATCAAATATTTCTTTAGCAGGATAATGTTAGCAAAATTCTTCCAAAAGGTCAACTGCTGTTTTTATTATTATTATTTATTTATTTTTTGGAGGAGTTGATCAATGACTGAGGCATTCATAAAGCTTTGTAAATCAAGATTGACTGAAGATTTAATGGGAGAGCCTGCCTGCTTTATGCTGCTAACTCAGATAGCTTACAGAGCGAAGAGGACTGAAGGAATTTCTGTTTACGGGCTTTGTGTGGGTGAGGCCATGCTGGGCGACTACGGAACCATCGGGCTGACAAGGCAGAAGTTCAGAACAGCCCTGAAGAAACTTGAGAGTTTAGGTATGATAACCATCAGAACAACCAACAGAGGAACGGTTGCAAAGTTAGTGTGCAAGGATGTTTTTGACATAAATGAGGAAGCTGTTAACCATCAGAGCAACCTTGGGTTAACCACTAACAAGAATATAAATAACAACACACACAAAAGAGGGTTGAAGGGGAATTTTGGGAAGTTTAACATGGTGAGGCTGAGTGATGAAGAGTTTAACAGGCTGAAAAGTGAGATAGGGGAAGAGAAACTGAAAAAAATTATAGATCAGCTTGACGAAAAGATTGCAGAGGGAAGGGAGAAATCTGAGAACCACTTTGTTACGGTTATGAAGTATTCCAGGTACCTTAGGGAAAGTAAGGTTGTTAATTTGAGGAAGGTGAAAGTTCCTGAAGTGAAGAGCGCTTCTTTTAAGGTCAAAAGTAAATCACAGCTTTATGGGGAGGCCTAGACCATGCTAAATTTGTGCAACGCTGAGGCTGAAAGGTATGTGATCGGCTGCCTGCTCGTAAACCCACTCAAGATTTCCGAGCTTTCCGGGATAGAGTGTGAAAGTTTTTACGAGAAGTCTCACAGGCTTATATTTCAAGCGGTGGAGGAACTTTTAAACGAAGGATGCGCTGTCGACATTGTTACTGTCTCGGACAGGCTGAAGGTTAAAAACCTGCTTGATAGCGTAGGAGGGAGGGCGTACATAAACGATCTTGCCCTTGGGGTTATTTCAACTGCGAACATTGGTTACTACGCAAAGATAGTTGCGGACAAGGCGACGCTAAGGAATCTTAACAGGATTTCATCGGTAATAAAGGACCTGATAGAGTCGGGAGAAGAGAAGGAAACGATTGTTGATATGGCGCAGGACTTGTTTTTGAACCTGTGCAGGAACAACTCAACTTCCAAGCCTCTGATGTTTGGCGATTTTGTTGTGGATGTTTTTAACAGGATAGAGGACAGGTTTGAGAACAGGGGAAAGATTGCAGGGCTTGATTCGGGCTTTCATGACCTCAACACTTACACTGGCGGGTTGCAGCCTTCCGATCTGCTTATAGTTGCTGCACGACCTTCAATGGGTAAAACATCTTTTGCCCTCAATATAGCTGAAAACGTCGCAAGCATACATAATCTGCCTGTTGTTGTGTTCAGCCTTGAAATGTCAAAGGAACAGCTTGGTTTAAGGCTCCTTACCTCTAGGTGCGAGGTCAGCTCGCTTAAAGTCAGGAACGGCGATATAACAGACAGCGAACTCATAAAGATCCAGAATTCTCTCGGTGACGCTTCGAAACTTAAGGTTATAATTGACGATACCCCGGGAATATCCGTTGCAGAAATAAGGGCCAAGTGCAAGGAGCTGCAGTACAGTCACGGTCTGGGGCTTATCGTAATCGACTACCTCCAGCTTATCGGCGGCAAGAGTTACAGGGAAAACAGGACACAGGAAATTTCCGACATTTCAAGGTCGCTCAAAAATCTTGCAAGGGAGCTGAACGTTCCTGTGATAGCACTTTCGCAACTCTCAAGGGCTGTTGAGCAGAGAACATGCAAGAGGCCAGTGCTTTCTGATCTGAGGGAGTCGGGAAGCATAGAGCAGGATGCAGACATTGTTATGTTTATTTACAGGGAAGAGTACTACGATCCTGACAACAGTGAAAAGAAGGGCAGGGCTGAGATAATTGTCGCAAAGCAGAGGAACGGTCCGGTTGGTAGCTTTGAGCTTCTTTTTCAGCCTAACATGACAAAATTCAAGAACATGCACAGGGACTCTGTCAGTCTGGTCTGATTTATATATTTGATAGTTTACTCCCGTCACGGTTGTGGCGGGTTTTTTGTTGGTTTTTAAAAAGAGGGATTTTTATGGAAGATCTA
>JGI24729J20445_1000529_pt1 | contig 19799 bp, 16 predicted proteins | sample EPASupsiteSAE323_FD_20445 | JGI IMG/M metagenome (IMG submission 20445) | reverse complement strand
CCGGGGGAGGACTCGGAACATGGGGGGTGGTGGTGGGAGTTGTCGGGGGTGCTAGGGTTCTCACTGTACCGGCAAAATTTGTAGAGCTACCGGTGGTATCTGTGACTGAGATTTGGAAATAGTAGTTGGTATTGGAATTTAAATTAAAAAGTTCGATTAGATTGTTTACCGGATTAGCTGAGATGCCATAATTATTAGTGAGCCCATAAGTGAAATTAGTGGAAGCGATACCTCTATCGTCAGCAGATTGCCAGGTGATCCTAGCTGAATTGGCGGTGGAGGTAGTAATGACATTGGAAATAACAGGAAGTTGATTGACCAGCACTTCTTGAACGTTATCATTATTGATAATAGTATAAGTCAGTACCGAATTGGCACCAAGTTCGGCATTAATCGGATTACTTAAAGTAATTTGGATCGTTTCATTGGGTTCAATTTGCCCGTCGTTTATAACGACCAAAGGTAGAGTGGTAGAAGTTGCTCTGGCTGGGATTGTGAGTGTTCCGTTACTTAAAGTATAATCAGTACCGGCGTTAGCCGTGCCTCCTGTAACGGCATAGTCGACAGAAACATTCTGTGCGATCGCGTTGTTTAGTGTCACTAGGATTACCGGATTAGTTAATGATTCGAGGGCGCTAAGGGCTTGGTTTTGAAATTGTACGCCAGAGTTGGAAACAACTATTGAGTAATCTCTTGTCCCATAAAATGGCCCTGTTTCCGTAGTGTCCACTGCCTGCACTGTAAAATTATATGTACCGGGGATAGTGGGGATTCCGGCGATGGCGCCATTTGCACCAATAGCCAGTCCCGGGGGTAGGTTGCCGCTGTAAAGGCGGTAGGTAACATTGCCCTGGCTATTTACAGATTGTTGGGCTGGACTTTGATAAGGCAGGCCGACTACTCCATCAGCGTATAAACCGGTGGGTCTTACAAATCGGTAAATATTGATGCGGTAATTTCCACCGTCGGCAGCATAGAGAAGATTGTTTTGAGCATCATAATATGCACCGTAGGGACCAATAATATTATCTTGATTAGCCGCGGGGGCAGAAGCGTTGCTGGTAAAATTTGGTTGGCCGATTACGTTATATGCATTTTCACCATTAGATATGTTAGAGACATCAAAAAACATCAGGCGGTTATTGTTTGTATCCGCCACTATCAACGTTTGGTTATTTTCATCATAGGCAATAGATCGTGGCCAATAAAGACTATTTTGAGTCGCCCCTGATCTGTTGGTGCTGGTAAAATCAGCCTGGCCAATTACGTGTGTGGCCGGTTCACCATTATTAATAGTTTTGATATCAAATCTTAAAACACGGCTTCCGGTTCTATCAGCCAATCCATAATCTGCTACGAATAGGGCGTCATTTTTTTCATCGTATGCCAGGCCATAGGGCGAATTATCAAAGGTAGAAGCGGTTGCCGCGGCTGTTCTGGTGTTAAAAGTTTGTTGGCCAAGGACATAAATTGCATTCTGGCCGTTGGCTATGTTAGTTGTATCAAACACCATCACACGGCGATTTTGATTATCGGCCACGAATAGATAGTTATTTTTTGTATTAAAGAAAAGGCTGGATGGGGAATATAGTCCGTTTTGAGTGGTATGTAGATCATTGTTGATAAAATTTGATTGTCCCAAAACGAAAATTGCATCTTCGCCGTTGTTGATGGTCGCTATGTCATAAATTAAGACGCGCTGATTACCAGAATCGGTGACAAATAGCCAATTACGATCAGGATCATACGCTAAACCATAAGGGAAATACATTGAGTTAGCGGTAGCGCCGTAGACATTACTGGAAAAATTTGGTTGGCCCAATACGTTATCTGCTACGCGATCTATAAGACGATTATTATTATCTAAATTAAAAATTAATACCCGGTTATTATTCCCTTCGGTAATAAAAAGACGATGGTGTACTTTGTCCATGGTCATTTCTCTAATGCCATTGAAGCCGCCATTGTTTGTTGGGCTATTATTCGTGTAATTAGTTGTCCATCGTGGTTGATTATTTTCATTTAATTGCCCGAGTAAATTAATAGCATTAGCGCCACCCACAATGTTGGTCGTGTCAAAAATCATCACTCTGTTATTGTATCTTTCGGCAACGTAAAGAAGCTTATTTGTCTGATCTATCTCAATGCCCTGAGGGTAGCTCAAGCCATTTTGGCTGGTATTTTTTGCATCAGTTACAAAACCAGGCTGCCCTAAAACGTTAATAGCATTTTCACCATTAACAATTTCATTGACATCAAAAATCATCACACGATTGTTATTGGCATCGGCGACAAAAAGAATTTTTCTCTGTGTATCTAGGACTACGGAGGTTGGGGAGGACAAACCATTTTGAGTGCCGGTACCCCATCCCCTTGTTACAAAACCAGGCTGCCCTAAAACGTTAATAGCATTTTCACCATTAACAATTTCGTTGACATCAAAAATTAAAACACGGTTGTTCCCTATATCGCCCACATACAATCTTTTAGCTTCCGTATCAATAGCCAATCCTGATGGAGAATAGAAACTGGAGGCATTTAAGCCGTTATTTCCACTAGTAAAATTCTGCTGCCCTAAAACGTTAATAGCATCCATATTATCTGCGATGGCAGAGATATCAAATACCAACACTCTTTGAAATTTGGAGTTGGTGACATACAGATAATTAGTAGTGGGGTCAAAGGCCATTGGTCCTGGTTTAACGGCGTTTTGTGAGGCGTTTACATAGTCAGTGCAGGAATAAAAATTCGGTTGGCCGAGTACGTTGGTAGCATTTTGACCGTTAGATAAATTCGTCGTATCAAAAACCAGCAAACGTGAATTGCCGTTATCGGCTACTAATAAGATATTTTTTGAGGGAATGGCTAAAACCGCGTTGGCCTTATTGAATCCATTTGGACTGCAATTAACGTCCGCGCTAGTAAAATTATTTTGTCCAAGAACAAAATCAGCCACGTTATCAATAAGGTTGTTATTTTGATCCAGGTTGTAAGCTAAAACACGGCTATTCTGCGTATCCACAACATAAAGTCGATGGTTGATTGGATCTTCCGAAATGTTGTATGGGAAATTTAGTCCCTTATTATTCGGGGGGTTGTTGTCTACATTTCTAGTAGTAAAAACAATACTCCCACTGAAATCTGTTTGGCCGATCAGGTCGGCGGCAAGATAGGCGTTTAGTTTGTTTTGCAGAGCAAAAAACAACACTATTACATTTAAAAAAATTGCTATTAAAAAAATAAAATGCACAAAACGTATGTGCTTGGTTATCCACGGCATGATTTTTTCGTTTAGAGACATAAATTCTGAGTGTATATCACGATATAATATACCACAAATTTGACAAAAAATGAAATATATCTTAACCTATACCTAGATGCGTTTGTACGAGAACCAGCCCAGTTTGCCGGAACGGCGAATATGGTACCACTTTCGGAGCATCTACAAATTCAAAAAGCGAAATTTTCGGGTGGAACCGTCTTGAAGTAATTTAGGACCCCGATGCCACATTTTTGGTATCGGGGTTTTTATTTAAAAAATAAATTATTAATATAAATAAATCATAAAATATGGATAAAGAACAACTAGAGATCATGCGCCATAGTTGCGCCCATTTGGTGGCCGCGGCTGTGCAAGAATTGTATCCAAGCGCTAAATTTGGCGTGGGACCGGTGGTGGAAAACGGCTTCTATTATGATATCGATTTTCCGGAACCAATTGGCGAAGCGGACTTAGCGAAAATTGAAGATAAGGCCAAAGAAATGGCTAAGAAAGGGCTAAAATTTGAAAAAAGTGAGCTTTCTATAGACGAAGCCATCAAATTTTTTGGGGACAAAGGGCAGGTGTATAAGGTCGAGCTTTTGAAGGACTTAAAAGAAAAAGGCACCACCAAAGTGAAGGATGAGGAAATGTTAGATTTGGCCGGGTCGGTAGATAAAGTGACTTTGTATACCACTGGAAATTTCGTGGATCTCTGCCGCGGTCCACATTTGGATTTTGCCAAACAAATTGTCGCTTTTAAATTAACCAAATTAGCCGGCGCCTATTGGCGCGGTAAAAGCGAGAATCCACAATTACAGAGAATTTATGGTGTTTGTTTTGGAACGAAAGAGGAATTAAAAGAATATTTACACATGTTGGAAGAAGCGGAGAAAAGAGATCACCGCAAGATTGGCGTGGAGCAAGATTTGTTTTTCTTTGACGATCGAGTAGGGAAGGGGCTTGTGATGTGGACCTCGAATGGGACAATCATCAGAAATGAGATAGAAAAACTGGCCGTGGAGCACGAGCGCGCGGCGGGTTATGTGCGCGTACGTACCCCACATTTGGCCAAGGAAGAAATGTTTTTGACTTCAGGACATTTACCATATTACAAAGATAGTATGTACCCGGCCATGGTGATGGATGATGGTACATATTATCTAAAAGCCATGAATTGTCCGCACCACCACACTATCTTTAATCACAATATGCATAGTTATCGCGATCTGCCATTGCGTATCGCGGAATATGGTGAGTGTTATCGTAATGAATTATCCGGTACCTTGGCCGGATTACTCCGCGTACGTTGTATGGCCATGAATGACGCCCATATCTATTGCCGCAAGGATCAGATTAAGGAAGAATTTAAGGGTGTTATGAAAATGACCATGGAATATTTTAATATCTTCGGTCTAAAGGACTATTGGTTTAGACTTTCCAAATGGAGCCCCAAGCATTTGGAAAAATATGTAAATGAACCGGCAAATTGGGAGTATAGTGAGAAAATAATTCGTGAGGTTTTGCAGGAAATGAAGGTAAAATTTGTGGAGGTGGAAGATGAGGCGGCTTTTTACGGACCAAAGGTGGATGTGCAGTTTAAGTCGATTGTCGGCCGTGAGGAATCAATGTCTACTATCCAGTTGGATTTTGTAGCCAAACAGAGATTTAATTTGCACTATACCGATGAAACAGGGCAGGACAATAACGAAGTATTTGTCATTCACCGCGCACCGCTCTCAACTCACGAAAGATTTACCGCATTTTTAATTGAGCACTACGGTGGTATGTGGCCAGTGTGGTTGTCACCAGTACAGGTATTACTTGCCCCAGTGGGTGAGGCCCATGTAATTGGAACAAAAGCTTTGGCCAACGAATTGTTTAATATGAATATCCGGGTGGAAGTAGACGAGGCCAATGAAAGTATTGGTAAAAAAGTACGCAATGCCGCTAAAAGAAAAATTCCATATATTGTGGTAGTGGGGGATAAGGAATTATCTGGCGAAGAGTGGACTATCCGCGTGCGGGGGCAGGAAGAACAGGTGAAGATTGGTAAAGAGGAATTCGTGAGGAAGGTTTTGGGTGAGATTGGAGAGAGAAGATAATATACATATAAATTTAAAACAGCTCCATAAGAGCTGTTTTAAATTTATATACTTCGGTTAAATTATCCCTTTATACCAAATATTCTTTTATACCAGGGTACTTTTACTTCTGTTTTTTCTCCTAAATCTTCATCTATACTACCAGCAAAAGTAGGTCTATCCGGCATCGGCATGCCTATTGTCTCACCCCCTTTAGGAGTTTTGGATCTCGTCGCTGTTATCTCGTCTCCCTTTCTTGTGATCTGATCACCGGCCGTTTTTCGTACATGTCTTGCGCCTAAAAGATCTACAGGTTCTTTTACAATTTCATCCCCGAGACCTTTAACAAAATTTCCACCTTCCGTTTTTAATTCAGCTTGGAGTGCTTTTCTTGCCTGCTCATGTAATTCGTCGCCGGTCAGTTCTCCTGTCGGAGAAAATAGAGGTTTCCTTTTAGTTACGCTAGTGGGTTGAGAAGTTTTTGTTCCTGTCTCTTCTGTGACTTCTTGTTCGGTGAAAGTCATTTCAGGGCCTTTTGATTCCTCTGCCTGATCTTGAATTTCTGGTTCAAATTTCTGGGTAGTAGTGATACGGTCAGTGTTGGGAGTGCGACGTGTTTCTATCCCTTTTCCAGCTATTGCACCTGCAACTAGTGCGGCGGCGCCTAACGCCAGCCCTTTTCGTGCGCTTGATCCTCTGCTAATTTTTGGTTTTATTTCCTTGACTGTTGGTACCTCAACATCATTGGAGATCGGTCTCTTAGCTTCTCTTCCTAGTTCTCGAGTGGCCGCACCACCGAAACCGCCTCCGGTGATGGGTGATAGGCGCTTTCTTGTGGGTATATTTTTGGGAGTAATAATTTCCGGCTCATCTATTATGATATCACTGTCTCCTAATTCAATTTCTTTCTCTTTATTATCATTTTTTCTTCTCCGAATTCCGCCCATTATCTTTTCACGCAGCGCCCTATCTGCTTTTCTCCTTTCTTCTCCTCTTCGTTCCTCCATCCCGCTACGTAAAATATCCGCTGTTTGTTTCATCCCGGCCATAAATTTTGCTTTTTTCTTTCCTTCTTCGTATTCCCCCATTCCTTTACGTAAAGTATCGGCAGTTGTCTGCATACCTTCACTAAATCTTTCCCTTTCTTTTATTGTATTTTTTATTTCTACCCATCTGTTGTAATCTTCACTTTCTTTAATTTCTGTACTCCATTTTTTTCTTCCCGCCAGTTTATTTAAACGGTCAAAAAGGAGAGACGCCGCGTTAGTCAGCTCCTCAGTGGAAAAATTTTTAATATTTTTTGCATTCGGAACTAACTCGGTAGGTGGTAGATTTAAAATCTTCTCTATACGACTCGGCTGTTTTTCAACTTCCGGGGGCGTATAGCGCATTGCTTCTGGGCTCATATTTTTAATTTTAGTTATTTTATTACATATATTATATCCCCAATTGAAAGGATTGACAATACTATCAATTTATTGTATGTTAATATGCTCTTTGAAAGGAGGAGAATAATGGCTCGTGAGCTGGTAATCGGCGCTCCCGGGCCATTGGAGGTCCGGAAGCTGGTTTGGAGTCAGGAGGAGCAGATGCTCCACCTGGTGCTTCAGACCGAACTGCCGACCCCGCTGTTTTCACCTCGCCATTGGGGGAGGTTGAAATCGGTACGGTTGGTAGGTTACAGGTTTCATTGGGTAGTAAGGGGGGGGATAAAAATAGAAAGAGAGGGCAAGCACTTCTTGCTGTCTATACAAGCAGACAGCACTGAAGGCAGTCTCGTTCTCGGGCAGCCAGACTGGCTGCTCGCAGACGTGAAGTTTGTTTGGTGAACCAGCCCGGGACTAAGGACCCCGGGCTTCGCATTTTTATCCGTTGATTTTTTTAAATATTTCGATTATAATCCGGTTGTTATGAAAGGCAAATTTTTCCTTCTTACATTTGGCTGTCAGATGAATAAACACGATTCCGAAAGGATCGTTGGTTTGTTATTATCCCTAGGACTGGCCGAAACTAAAAAACCAGAAGAGGCTGACATTTTAATGATTAACACCTGTAGCGTCCGGCAGGCGGCCGAGGACAGGGTCTATGGTTTTATTTACAATTGGCAGGAGCTGAGGAAAAATAAGCCGAATTTGATAATCGCCGTCACCGGCTGTATGCCCGGGCGTGATGTTGACGGAAAGATGAGGAAAAAAATCCAAGGTGTGGATCTATTTTTTGGTATTGAAGAATTACCAATGTTACCGAAATGGCTGGGAGAGCTTAATGCTGATTTAGTTGATGACTATTTAGCCATTGAACCAATTAGGGAAATAAAATACAGGGCCTCGATTACTGTTCAAACTGGTTGTAATAATTTTTGTACCTATTGCGTGGTACCCTATGCACGTGGTCGAGAAAAAAATCGTCCGGTGAAAGATATTTTGGATGAAATTAAAAAAGTTGTTGGCGAAGGATGTACAGAAGTAGATTTGTTGGGGCAGGTGATAAATAATTATAAAGCCTCGGATCCAGAAAATTTTTCAGACGTAAATCCTTTTAAAAATAAAGACGACTTCGCCGCGCTTTTATGGGAGATAAACCAAATTGAGGGGGTAGAGAGAATACATTGGACATCCGTTGATCCGCAATATTTAAATGATTATCAAATTGAGGTTTTGAAACTACCAAAGCAGGTAAACTATTTGCATTTGGCGGCCCAGAGCGGGGACAATGAAGTTTTAAAAAAAATGAATCGTCATTACACTCGCGAACAATATATTGATTTAATTAAAAAAATTCGCATAGTTCGGCCAGATATTGCCATCGGTACGGATTTGATCGTCGGTTTTGCCGGAGAGACGGAAGAGCAATTCCAAAGTACAGTAGATTTATATAAACAATGCGATTTTGATATCGCCTATCTTGCTATGTATAGCGAACGCAGTGGTACGGCCGCCGCCAAAGCGTTCAAAGACGATGTTTCACATATTGAAAAAAAACGACGCTGGCAGGCGGTGCAGGATTATATGGAAGAAAGAGTTTTTCAAAAAAATCAAAAATATTTGAACCAAATCGTTTCGGTTTTGGTGGATAAGTGTGAAAATGGAGTGTGTCTAGGTAATTCCAGCGAGATGAAATTAACACAGTTTTTAGGTAGGCCGGAGCTCATCGGTAAAATCGTCAAGGTAAAAATTACTCAGCCGGAGATGTGGATATTGAGAGGGGAATCAGTATAAAATTTAATTGGGAAAGATAAAACCATCTCAATTGAGATGGTTTTATCGTATAATTTGCACTCGGCCCACATCGCCCGATGTTAGGCGTACCTTAATTCCATGTGGGTGAGTGGGGGAGCTGGTTAATATATCCTTAACAATTCCCTCGGTTAATTTCCCCGTGCGTTGGTCCTTCTTTAAAACAATCGCCACATGCACACCGGGTGAAATATCAGTTCTGTTATTGCCATTCATATTATTACGGTGAGTTTAATAAAAAAAATTTATTTATAGCTCTTTATTTGTAGCATGGTCATTTTTTATTATAATATCAGAAAATTTTAATTCGTCGTTTCGAAATGGCCTGTCAGGTCTATAAATATAAATGCGCAAATCCATTTGAGTAATGGGTAAACCTAATTCATCGCCTTTTTTCTTAATTATTTTATCTCGTTCTCGTTTGTCATTTAATGGTGAATATTCGGCACCGAGTAATAAAACATGGCCAACAGTATCATCTCCGTCTTGAATAAAATATGGCATGCGTGACATCGTATTAATTTCGCTTTCACAGGCTACTGAGATTTTTTTCCCTAGCATTTCTCTTGACAAAGCTCTGGTCAAAGCTGTTTTACCGACATTGGAAGAGCTTCCTATGATAGCCACTACAACTGATAGCCACTACAACATATCTTTGGGTCTCTAATAATCTTGTTATTTCGGTGATCGCTTTCTCAACACCGGCATCAAAATTATATTCGCGACTGTATCTTTCTTCTGTTGTATTTTTTTCTGAGCCAAACATATTGGTTTAATTAAAATTTTATTTATTTCATCAAACCCCTAGATTTTAAAGCATATATAAAATCGGAAATTCCGCCGGCAAAGGGATTACCCCTCGCGATAATAATAGAGCCATCTGGCCAGCGTGCTCGTATTGCATAAGAAGATGAACCAATTTGGAATGTGCGTCCGAATTGTACTACGCCCAAAGAAGCGAGTATTTCCCCGTTCTTTTTCAGTAATTTTTTTGATTTTATGTCTACAATGGCTATTATATTCAAATTTTCGAGTGGCTTATTTTTTGCTTTTTTAATCATGTTAACACCGCCTACCAGACCTAATCCGCATGGCAGGGCAATCGCAAGTAAAATTATTCCAGTCAAAAAGTTAAATACTAATTGGATGATTCCGTTAATTGTTAATATTGCCAGCAATATACCAATTACAAAGTTAAATGTATAAATCCAGGAGATGCCATAATTTATAAAAAATATTTTTTTATTTTGTTCGAAAACGGCATAACCACTTGCATCAACTATTGGTTTGAGATGATTAGTTATTTCTTTTTTAATCATAAAACTCGTAATTTTGTTTTTTTATTTCAACTATGAATGGGTCGCGGATAAACGAAGTTGCCGAAGGCAATTTGGGCGAAGGGCGAGCCGAGCCCTGAGTCGTTTATTCGCTGTTATGTCTCCCGACGATTGAAAGGAGTGGAGCACCGCGGGGCAAAATCTGAAGGATTTTGAGTTCAGAAAACGGCCGTACTATTTCTTATAAATAAATCTGTAAATTAGAATCATCAAAATTCCCCAAAGGATAATATCTGCGATTATTCCAAATGTAGAAATTTGATTTACAACTTCACCAGATAAACCATTAACGCCCCAATAATAATACGCAAACGGTGCACCTATGGTATTACAATCACCAGGGCAACCAACACAACAGCCGCCACACTTGCAGTGCACTATACTTGATAATGAAAGGGGTAATAAGAAAATAATTGCAGTAACTATTACTGCCACAACAATTGCGATAGTCATTTTTTTGTTAGTCATACAATTTTGATGTTTTATTAAGTATATAAATGTTTTTATGACTTCAGATTTAATTGAACAATTTAGGTCGTTTTCTGAATTAGATATAACGTTTGCTTGTATACGATGTCGCCTTAGCGATATGGGCGGAGGTTCACCGATAGGGGAACCGTAGCCGTATGTGCATGTTTTCCTTTCGTCCGCCCACGGCGGTGGCTCTTAAAAAGAATTCGATTTTGTTTTTTGTCACTTTTTGGCGTAGGGCAGAGGGGAGCAAAAGGGGTGAATGTCCAGAGGCCAAGATGTACTTTTAGGGTGAATCTTTTATTGAAATTTTAGAAAATATTTCGTCGTATGCTTTTAATGTTTCACCAAAATGACTACCAACATACATTATGGCTCTAGTGTCCGTTATTATCTTTTTAAATATATGATCGAGAAATGTTTTAGATAAAGAAAAAATTGGTTCGTTTTTATCTTCTATAGCATTTTCGTATTTATTAAAATCGGAATTTATTGTTAGCATTAAATTTTCTAAATTTTTAAATGAATTTTCTAGTTTGCCGCGGTTCCACCAGAGTTTTATACAATTATTGCATATTTTGTTAGATAAATTTGGTAATATTTTGTGTATTGAAAGTATTATAATCCAGAAATTGAATATGTACGCGCTCATGGCAGCATCATTGATCTCAGTTTCATTTTGTAAAAAGGTATCAAATATTGGATAATTTATACCTTTTAAAAATTCTTTGACATTAAAATTTTGTGACAGAATTTGATATACAACTTCAGCAAATTCGTCTCTGGTTAATTCATCTTTTGGCATAAAGTTTATTTTGAAATTTTTCGCTGTCTCGTTCGATTTCTGAGGTATCGCTCAATAGCTTCTTTTGAAGTCAGCCAATCCCTGCTTTCTTTGTGCGCTTCTAATTTTCCTTGTCTCGCAAGCAAATTTAGATACTTTGCAGAAAAAGGTGTAGTCTTGGCTATTTCTGTTAATGATAAAAATGTTTCTTGTTTTGCAGTTGTTGGAGTCAAAGTTTTGAGATAAATATCAAGAGAGCGCTCTATGGATTGAGCGACAAATTTTATTAGTGGTTCATATTCACCTTTATCCGCTTTATCTAGCACATCATAGTATTTTTTTCGGTCGGTTTTCATAATTACCACCAACGGGTACCCAGCTTGCATTAAAAATAGATTCATTGTCAAGCGTGCTGTTCGTCCGTTGCCGTCAAAAAACGGGTGAATGTAAACTAATTTATGATGTAGCAAGGCAGAAAGTTCAATAATATTTAGCTTGTTTTTTTGTGAATTTAGCCAGGTAATTAAATTCCTCATCAAATCAGGTACTTGTAATGCATCTGGGGGAGTGTGATCGGCGCCGCCAATAATCACATTCGCGTTTCTGTATCGGCCGGCCCACTCCTTGTCGGTTTCTTGTACAATAATTTGATGTAAATTTTTTATAAGCATTTCGGAAACAGTGTGCTTTTTGTCTTTATCTATCAAATCGTATAAATATTCCAGTGCGGTGTGATGGTCCTTTGCTTCTAAATGATCTTTCAAAGGCTTTCCTTTCACTGTTATACCTTCACTAATAACCAAAAAAGTCTCTTTTAATGTTAGAGAATTGCCCTCAATAGCGTTGGAGTTGTAGGTCATCTCAATTTGAAATTTTTCCCTCAGTTTTTGTACAGCAGATTTTGGTAGGGGGCGAAGCTTAATGAGTTTTGCAAGTTTTTCTTCCAGACGAGCTTTTATAATTGGTGATAGATAAGTCATAGAAAATGATTAATATGGTTTAGTTGATTATTTATAGTATACCATATTAAGGAATTATGTCAAGTTTAGAGTTTATATATCGTTTTCGTAGCCGAGCGAAGAAAACACCATATTTCCCCTCGCCCAATCACCAAAAAACAAAATCGGATTATTTTTAAGAGTGGGGGCCTTAGTCCCAAAAGGAAAACGTATATTTCACATAATGTACGCGTGTATACGATGTCCGCCGCAGGCGGATATGGGCGGAGGTTCACCGGTAGGGGAACCGTAGCCGTATACACGCTGTTATATGATGTATGCTTTTCTTTTTTAGCCCGTCAGGGCTCGTTTTATATACCGGACAAATTTGATTTTTATCCTTATTGGTGGGGTGCAAGAGGGACTAGGGGTGAATTGCATCCCACCATCGAGTTTATTAATTGGCGATATAGGCAGTTGATTTTCCTTTGCCAGTTGATTTGATTATTTTAATTTTTTTCAATTTCTGCAATTGTAATTGCGCGGTTCGACGCGGGCAAGATAAAATATCTTCAACATCTTTCACAACGATTCGTCCTACTTGATCTAGAAAGTCAATAATTTTTAGCTGTTCGGGCGTAAGGTAAATTTGTGATTTTATTTCTCCGTCAATATTGCGGGTAGATAATGGTAAGATTTTGTTTTTTACCTCGTCAATTTCTTCTTTAAATCCTTTGGTAAAATATTCCAGCCAAGAGGTGACATCCGAACGCCGTTCGTCGTATGTATTACCCAAATTAATGGCTTTGTAATATGATTGACGATCAGTATTGTAGTAATCTTCTAAAGCGAATAGACGGCGGAAATCGTATCCACGCTCATAAAGTATCAAGGTGGCCAAGGCGCGGGCAGTACGACCGTTACCATCGTTGAAGGGGTGAATGGCGGCTATTTCCATGTGTGCCACTGCCGCCACAATGATAGGACTGATCTCTTTTTCTTTACTTTCTGTAAGCCAGGTAATAAATTCAGTCATAAGTTGTGGTACGCGTTTGGCATCCGGCCCGGTGTACAATATTTCTTGGGGCATGCCCACGCGTCGACGCACTACATAAATCGGTCCTGGGCGATAATGCCCAGAGAATTGTGTGTTCAAAGTTTTGTCAGTTACTAATTTATGAATTTTTAAAATAACTTGTCCGGTTATCGGCTTTTTTTCGGCTACTACTTTTTCAATATATTTTAATGCGTTTAAATAATTTTTTACTTCATAAATATCTCGGTCAGGCGCGTCTATCTTCTTTTTCGCGTATAGGGCCTCTACCTGGTTCATGTTTAGTTGGTTGCCCTCGATTTCAGTAGAGTGATGAGTCATGCGGATGATAGCTTGACGGCGTAATTTTATTTCTTGTTGTGGTAAAATTTTGGCACGATCAATAATACCTTTGGTCTCGGCTATGGCCGTGAGATCGTGTAGAATCTTATTAGTGAGGCTGTATTTAGGATTAAACATAGTATAGTTTTTAGATTATACCAGTATCATACCACAAAATTGCGATTCGCGCAAGATTCGCGCAAGATTCGCGCAAGAATACTCATAAAAATGAATGGGGCTGAAAGAAAAGCATATTTTATATAACGTTTACGCATCATCTGAAGTTTTCATCCCGACTTAGCAGGATAAACTTTTGTTTTCAGACAATGCCTTGTTTAATTATCTCTGCCTAAACCCTCATCGAGCTAAGGGATGAAAATTTGGGTCGAGAAAATTTTTTACTCCTTATTAATTCTGAATAAATGAAAAATTTTGGAGCCAGATATGCGTTGTTAAGTGATGTTTTTCAAAATCCGCCGTGGTCTATAGGAAATAGTTATTTGTTGGTAGGAAGCTAGGCGAGATAACCCATTTTTTTAAATAGCTTGATAGACGGTTTATTAAGTTCAATTTCTGCAAGTTTCTCACGGGAAATCCACTCAAGCTTAACAATATCATCATCAGCTTTAACCTCACCAGAAACATATTCAGCAAGAAACACAAGAAATATATAATGGGTTATCTCGCCGTGTTTATTCGGCTCGTAATCTTCATCAAACCCAAGCGACCTGCTGATCGTCACTTCAATACCAGCTTCTTCCTTAATCTCACGCTTAATTGCGTCGCTTAATGATTCACCATCATCAACCCCGCCACCAATCAGGTGCCAGGTGTTTGGATAGGGTCCAACATCAGCCTTCTTTTTTCCGAAAAGCAGGTCGCGATTTTTTTCGATAACCGCGCTAACAATAACACGTGTTTTCATATGGGTACGTTATTAATTGTGATAAGGATTTTGAAAAATTTCACTTAACTACTTATAAACAAACTCCTTGTTTTTTTGGCTAAAAATTGTTAAAATATTTGCGTTTACTTTAAATCACAAAGGGGGTATGGAAACAAATCAATATTTTCCCAGTCAGGATCCGATGGTCAAATTGCGACAGGAAATGAAATTGCGCAATTTTAGCCAAAAAACCATCAAAAGCTACATCCATTATATTACACACTGCTTGTTTTGGTCAAGAAAAAATCCGCGCGATATCGCAGGTGCTGACATAAGGTTTTATTTAGAAAAAATGGTGGAAAAAGGGGCCTCGGCATCAACATTAAATACTGCATATAGTGCATTGAAATTCTATTTTGGCGCCATTTTGCGCCGTTCCTTTTTTCTAAACATCCCGCGTGCCAAAAAGGATAAAAAATTACCGTCGGTTTTATCAAAAGAAGGAGTTAAAAGAATGATATTGTTGACGGTCAATCCGAAACATAACTGTATGTTAAGCTTGTTATACGGCGCGGGTTTGCGAGTAGGGGAACTAGTACGTTTGAAGATGGGGGATATTGATATAGAGAGAGGGGTAATAAATATTAGACAGGGCAAGGGTGCTAAAGACCGTTGTGTGATGTTGCCGCAAGGCCTGCGCGAGGTTTTGAGTAATCAGCGAAGGTTAAAACAACCAGATACCTTTCTATTCACCAATGATCGTCGCGGCGGGCGCTTAACAGAGGCGACTGTACAACATGTGGTGACACAGGCGGCCGAGCGGGCTAGTATTAGGAAAACAGTTTCGCCCCATACTCTGCGTCACAGCTTTGCCACGCATTTACTTGAAAATGGGACGGATATAAGGTATATTCAGGAATTGTTGGGGCATGCGAAGTTGCAGACTACGCAGATATATACGCATGTGGCGAAAAATAATTTGGAGAGGATTGTTAGTCCATTGGATAACTAAATATGTCAAAATTACCCAAAATAGTAGTAGTGTTAGGCCCCACGGCTTCCGGTAAGACCGATTTGGGTATTTTTTTGGCCAAAAAATTTAATGGTGAGATTATTTCTGCCGACTCAAGGCAAGTATATAAAAAAATGGATATCGGGACAGCGAAGCCAGAGGGGGTGTGGCAAGGTGACGCATATATGGTTGAAGGCGTCCCACACTATATGTTAGACATTATCGATCCGGACACGGAATTTTCTTTAGCGGATTATAAAAAACAGGTGGAAGAGAAAATTGCTGATATCTTAAATAGGGGTAAATTACCGATAATTGTCGGTGGTACTGGGCTGTATATCTGGTCCATAGTAGATAATTTAGATATACCAAAAGTTGCTCCGAACAAAGAATTGCGTGATGTTTTGGAAAAGAAAGATCTAGAGGATTTGGTGGAACAATTAAAAAAAGAAGATCCAGAGACCGTCACTAAGATTGATCTAAAAAATCCGCGTCGTGTAGTGCGCGCTTTGGAAGTAGCCATCTTGTCAAAAGATTCTTTCGTAAAACAGAGAAATAAATATGAGCCAAAGTATGAGGTTTTACAGATTGGATTAAATTGGTCACGTGAAGAATTGAACGAGAAGATAAATATACGAGTGGAGATGATGATTAAAGGTGGATTGGTGGATGAGGTAAAGGAACTCGAGAAAGAAGGATATGATTGGAAATTACCGAGTATGAGTGGAATTGGGTATAAGCAGATCGGATATTATCTAAGGGGAGAAATGAGTTTACCAGAGGCCGTTGAATTATTAAAAAAGGATACTCGGCGTTACGCCAAACGGCAGATGACGTGGTTTAAAAGGGGTGCTAGGATAAATTGGGTTGAGAAAAAAGATGTTATAGCCGCTGAACAACTTATACAGAAATTTCTTTCCTGATGGTTATAAGCCGCACTGTTTATGATCAAAATGGGAAGGAATCTGTCCGAGTGCGGATGGTCCGCATTTTGGGCGAATGTTCTAGGCAGACCCCTTGGGGGGGGGGCGAACATCGCCCTCCCGTCCTCGACTGAGTTTGTTTAAGAAGCAGACTCTGAGAGGAATTTAAAAAGCGACTCTAGTTGAGTCGCTTTTTTGTAAGTCTTTAGTTACTGTTTCAATAACACCTCATCGCCCATAATATCTAGATTTTGTCCGGTGATGGCATCCTCAGCTTGAATGTGTACTTTCGAAATCAGTGTATTTTGCGTAGGATTTTTTTTGTTGATAGTAATGGAGAAAGGTACAGCTAGTACATCAACACTCTCTGGCATTTCCGGAATAGTCCAGGTAATTTTTTTGGTTGTTGAATCAAATTTGAATTCTCCGGCCGGTACTTCCTCCGGTGAAGTAAAGGTTATATCACCAAAAACGTCCGCTGTAAGTTTTATATTTTTTACTGGATGGAAATTATTCGTTAGCACCCAGTTTATCTCATGTGTCATTTCATCGGCTGATACGGAATCGCGGCTTTCAAATTTAAAATCAGAATTAAGAGTAATGTTTATCGGATTGCTAGAGACAATTTGTTTAGCGCCAGTTGAATCGGTATAGGAAACTTCAGCCGAGGCGGTAATTTTATAATCCTTCACACTCGTCCAATCAAATTTGGCCGTATCTTTTATCGGAAGCTGCACATCGATGTTTACCTCTTGTCCTGGCTTTAATTTTGTTAGGTCCTTTATCTGTGTATTCGTCCAAATAATCTGTCCCTGTCGTAAGGTGTCACTAATTTGTTTGCCCTCAACGTTGGCATCATATTTATCCACGATATTACCCCAGTCAATAACGCTTTGTTTTTTGACCGACGGCGCTGTTAAAATCAATTTAACGGAGGCCTTGTTTAATTCTCCCTGAGAGGTATTTTTTAATCCAACGGTGATATTTAGCGAATCGCCCGGTTGGCTAAAGATCTCCTTCATCGAACCATTGATCGCCAGATTGAGGCCGACGGTATTTTTCACCAATTCGGTATTGAGATTGGCTTCGGCTATTACATACTGCTCCCCGTTAAACGGTAGGCTGAGAGAGGTCTTGACGGGCATGGTAGTAGCCTCGCCGCCGTCTCCCCATTTACCGATTACTACAAAATTCAGAGCTCCAATTGGAGTGGAAGTTGAAAAATTACTGCCTTTGATTATCCATTTGTTCTTTTCCAAAGCTGGTGTGGAAGATGCTGGGTAAAAATTTTCTGGCCAGACAGGTGTCATTTCTAATTTTTCTGGCCACCATTCTCCGTTGTTTACTAAAGTAAAGGTATATTTAGCGTCACTACCCACCGCGATCTTATCCGGTCCGCTCACCGCCATAGAAAAAGGCGTTTGGGATATTTTTGTGCTAAGGGTGGCTACTTTTTGTAGTTCAGAATTGAAATTTTCTGGTTTGTAATTTAGGAAAATTCTCCATGATCCCTCCTGATTAAGCGCGCCGTAATTTTTACCGGTGATGGTAATATTGCCTTTCTGGCGGGGGAGGATAGTACCTAAATTCCATTCAGTATGGCCGGCGTTGGCGGAGGCCACCGAGCTATCTGCAAGGGAGAATGTTTCAGGATATTTAACGGACAGGATCACGTTGGTCAGGCGGACATTTTCTTTGTTTTCATAAGAAATATTGTAGGTGTTTTCCGCCCCCAGTGACAATGTCTCCGGACCAGCGATTTTTACCTCTACTTTGGATTCGGACGTTTGGTTTTTGTTTGGCAAAACAAAAAATCCGGACCAAGCCGCTGCAGCCAACAGCCCGCCGATTATTACGACGATGAATAGACTTTTGAACAATGATCCGCTTTTGCGTACCTTGATACGGCGCATATCCGGGATTTTACCATTGTCGGAATATATGGAAGTAAGATTTTTAGTAATTTCTTTTTTTTCCGCGGAGCTCATTCCGGCGGGAGCGGCTACACGGCGATGATAGGTGCGTTTTCTTTTTGGTTTTTCTTCTAAGGGAGTAGAAGAAAATTCTGGCATTTCATCTGGCATAGTAGTATTTAAATTATCCTCCAATAAATTATTTTAATTTTGTCATGACCAGACTCCAAATAGTATCCTTTTTTAGAGACATGGATGGAATCGCCGCGCCATTGGCCGCCAAGGTCATATTTTGTCCGTCTTTCCATTTTGGTTTCCAACCGTCAGGGAAAATTATCTGGCTTTCAAAATTACTTTCACATCCTGATTGTTTCTGTGCCACTAGTTGGTAGCGTCCGGATGGTTCGTTGGCGCCAAATATTTTTTTCAATTGATTGTTTTCTGTCTTTACTTCCACTGTAGCCTTGAACGGCAGTTTGTATACAAATTGAGCTTGGCTGGTTTGGCCAGGTTCAGTGATTATCCAATTGCCAAAAGCGGTTTTACCGAATTCTTTGGTAATACGAGTGCCTGAGGCCTCATCGAATTTTAATTCCTGTTCAATCCCTGCCAGCATCAGATCTTTTGTAGTCCATTTGGCCGGTACCTTAAACTTGTTTTCATCAGGCCAAGTAAATCCGCCGGCGGATACTAATTCGCTACCCTCTGGCACGTAGACACGGATGTAGTCGATGTTGGTTTGTCCGTATAGTTTTTCTTCGTTTTGTCCGGTGTGTTCACGAGTAATTACTACACTGTCCAAAATACTACCATCGGATTGTATCACCGCCTGATGGCTAATATTTTGTTTAATATTTGCATCACTTTTTTGTCCCTGTATATTGGTGTTTATCACCATCAGATAATCTTGGATATCGTTGGTGGAGATAATCTTACCAGCCCAGCCGAATGATTTGATAGTATTTTCAGTTTTATTATCAGTAAAGTACGCCTGGATCTCTTTTTGTTCTAGTGATTCTTGCAGATTGGTTAAAATCGGCAAGAGATTTTCTGGTTTGATATTTTTGAAATATTCCAAAAATTTGGGAGCCAGATCAGCAATAATTTGTTTCGGTTTGTTATCCTTTTTCTCCGGGCCTTCTTCCACCACCTGCTGAATAGTGGGTAGGGCATTGTCGCTGGTGATAGTCAAACCTCTTTTTTCATCCGTCATTGGCCCGATGACAGCTAATAGTCTTTCTAACACCGTGGCATTGATGGCGATGACGCCATCAGCGGTCACATTTCGGCTTTTACGATAAAACCAAAGCATTTTTTGCGCGCTCATGGAAAAATCCGGAAACCAGTTGGCATCTTGGAATTCCCAGCGGTTGTTGGATAATAGCAGGGGGGCGGGAGGTTCTACGGATTCGGAGAGTTGGCCCTGTAAGTCATAACTCCCTCCGGCCGGTACCTCTAAATTTACGATATTGCCGTCCTTGATATCTAATATGGCAAAGCTACCGATAAACCCGCCGGTGGGTCGCAGTTCATAAGGATTTTGGAAGACTAATAGGTATTTACGTTGGCCCTCTCCGCCAA
>JGI24729J20445_1000526_pt1 | contig 19885 bp, 17 predicted proteins | sample EPASupsiteSAE323_FD_20445 | JGI IMG/M metagenome (IMG submission 20445) | reverse complement strand
AACGTATGGATGGGGTATTGAAAACGTATGGATGGGGTATTGAAAACGTATGGATGGGGTATTGAAAACGTATGGATGGGGGTATTGAAAACGTATGGATGGGGGTGGTCATTTTCTTACTCTCTCAACAACTATATTCATTATTAAACTTTAATGTATTTTTAAACTAAGTTAAACATATAAAACAACTACAACCTCGCACGCGCGCGCGTATATATATATAACGAGTTGTTGTTGTTTTATTTTGTGTATTTTAAGTTACCGGATCCAAGTATTGAAAAACTACATATTACTAGTAAAAGTTTTTAACCAGATTCATGTTATAAGCAAGTTATAACCATAACACTTAATCGAAAATATTTTCGACAATTTATTTGTTGAAAATATGTTACAAATAAGTTATAGTAATAACACAAATGCAAAAATGAACCGATAATATTATTAAAAAGTTTTTAAGGTGGTTAAAATGAACAAAAAGCCAGTTAAAAAGCCGACACGCAAAGATAACACAAAAGTGTTATCACCTAAACGTGTTATTAAAGAAACAGCATATAAAAAGCAGACTAACAAAGATAAATCAATTAATAAAATACAAACTAAACAAACGGACAAAAAACTTAAAAGCGAACCTATCGAAAAGTTAAAGTCAGAACACAAAGATAACATTAAAATAACATCACATGAAGATAACACACTTATAACATCTCAAAATGCTCTGGCTATCCTAAAAAAACCTTCGGTTCAGACAAAATTAGTCAATCTTATAAACGTATCAGACGACATTAACGAAATGCTGGAGTATTATAAAACCAGAATTAAGAACGTTATTGAAGTTCCCAAAATAGAAATAAACAAAAAAAAGGTAAGCGGTCCTGTAATTACAAGATCGTTCAGAATCTATGAAGCCGTATTAAAAGATTTTGTAAAGTTCGCAGAAAAGCATAATCAATATTCCATGCAGGATATTTTATCTCAATCGATACTGGAATTCATTGAAAGATACCATTAAAACAGAGTTGTTTTGAAAACATAAGATTGTAGGCCGTTTTCAACCCTTGTTCGGCAGCCGGCCGCGGACGTGAAAAGGCGCTTAAAACCTGAAATATATTTCAGAGCTGATATAGAAGAGCAGAAAATATATTTCGAATATTCTGAAAAGTGTTGTTATGCAGAAGTTTTATGTTTTTGAAAAGACCCGATAAGAAACAATATGTCAACCGAAATTTCTTGACTTAAAAGCACGAAGGTGTTATCTTATAACTATGACCAAAAAAGAAAAGTTAATTCAAAAAATAATGAATAATCCGGAAAACGTCAGTTTCGATGATCTATGTCATGCAATCGAAATGTTCGGATTCAAAAGAAAAGGCGGTACCGGGAGCCATAAATTTTATGTTCGTGACGGTATTCAAGGTGCGTTAAACGTTCAGGAACGCGACGGAAAAGCAAAAGCTTATCAAGTAAAGCAATTTTTAAAGATAATCGAAGAATATAAACTAAAGGCGGTGTAGCATGCATTATCCGATAAAAATCATTTACAGTCAGGAAGATAACGGTTTTATAGCAACCATTCCAGACCTTAAGTGGTGTTCGGCTTTTGGTGAAACCGAAGAAGAAGCCATAAAAGAAATCAAAATCGTTCAAAAAGAATGGCTGCGGATCGCCAAGAAAGAGGGAATTCCTATACCGGAGCCCAAAACGGAAGATAATTATACGGGGAAAATCACAGCCAAAGCTCCAAAAACCCTTCACAAACAAATAGCGGAACTGGCTAGCGAAGAAGGTATAAGCCTCAACCAGATGGTTGTTTTGCTTCTTACCGAAGCCATTAAAAACTATGGACTCCAGGCCAAACCCAAAAAGGCTGCTTAACAAGGAGTTTTAACAATATTAAAAACGACTATAGCAAACCTCTTGTTCTTATAAATCCACTAGAGGTGATTTATGAAAAATAACTATAAAAAAGTTATAAACGAAGTAATCGTGTCAAAAGAAAAGGTTTATGAAGATTTTAAAAAGAGCGGCTGCAATAATTTTTGTGAATTCATAAAAAAAGATGTTACAGACATCAAAAAAGACATGCCGATCGATAAAAAAGCGGCTTAATTAAAGAGGTCATTATGTCTTTAGAAGTCATGACCATAAAAGAGCTTGCGAAATATCTCGACATAACCGAAGCCACGATCTATAAAAAAGTATCGAACAACGAGATCCCATATACCAAGCTGGGAACGTTGCTGCGCTTTCCGAAATGGGCCATAGACCGCTGGATATCGGAAAACACGGTCGAACCGCCCGACGCGCTTTTTGACGAGTTCGCGAAACTGCAATCGCGCTATCACTTCAAAAAATGGCTTGAATCAAAGGGCGTGGACACTTCTGCCATTACGGACCAGCAGTTATTGGAGCTTGTAAAGAAGGCCATAGCAGACCTTTCAACAGCGGAGCGGCCACGATGAATCCTGAATCCGATTACAATTCCCGTCTGATAGCTTATGCCAGGAACTTGGCCGGCCTTGATCCCGAAGAAATCCTGAAAAAGCTTGGCATAAAGCATTATAAAAAGCCTATCCTGAAGATGCCGAATGCCGAGCTGATAAAAGAATTCGGCAAAAGCGCCAAGAACATAAACAAATCACTTTTCATCAAAAACGTCATCTGGCAGACATACGAATATATAAAAGCGGGCGAAAAACCTTTCGATATAGGTAATCTTCGTTCATTCTGGTACTACATAAAAGACACAATGGACCGCGTAGGGGCCAACAAGAAGGGCGACGCCTACAACATCGTTTCAAATATGTTCGTCCTGATGGTCAAATCAGGCCTTTTCAAATACCGCGATTTCGGTTTTGACGACGACGACAAGGGCAATCGCTGGATCGGCGGCAAGTATGCGCATGTCATGCTTTTTGCCGAAAAAACCTCTTACACCGATCTTCTGCAGGAAGTCAACCGCAATTTCGATATTACGACAATAGCCGTTGGCGGCCAGTCTTCATATCTTAGCGTTGAATATTTCGTTAAGGAGCTTGCAGATCTGGGTATCGATCTTACGAAGGAATTCATAATTTTTTCAATAGTGGATTTTGATCCGGCCGGCGATATAATCGCGACGAATTTTACAGACAACCTTGAAGATAACGGCATAAAGGACATAAAAGTTTTCGCCGGACAGTTCTATAAATATTTCAAACGCAACGATATTATGATCCCGGCAAACATGACCCCAGATCAGCGCAAGCGTGTTTACCGGTTGCCTCTATCGGTCCGCAAATCAGGCCAGGCGGCAAAGTGGGCCGCGCGCACCGGCGGCTTTGACGGGAAAAAGAATATAAACTTCGGGATAGAAACGATAGTTATGCCGAAAGCGCAGCTGCTCGATCTTTTTGAAAGAGAGCTTGCAAAGGTAATGACGATAGACCTTGAAGCGATAGCAAAATATCGTGAAATGAAAAACCTTAAAACCCAAATGCAAGCCTGGGCTGTTAAAAAGCTTCAATTAGAAAGCTGATTCACAATTACCAAAATGTTTCTTGACATTGGGAACAAATTAGGACATAATGTCCTGTATTATTCCCAGGGGAGGGGTTATGTGCCATAAAAATTCGGTTGCCTTATTAAAACACGCAAGAACAATATATACACAGCAAGAAATTGCCGAAAAAATCGGCGTTGACGCAAGAACAGTTCGAAGATGGGAAGTATGTCAACCCGGGCCGCCAAAATATTTGGCAGACATGATCAAACAAAGAGTGCTGAATTTTAATCCTGTCGAACAACAAGAAAAGCCACGCTTTAGCTTTATAGATCTTTTTGCGGGTATTGGTGGAATCAGACTTGGTTTTGAATCCCAAGGCGGAAAATGTTTGTTTACCTCGGAATGGAATCAATTTGCACAAAAAACATATCTTGAAAATTTTCCGCAATCTGATGATCATCAATTTCTTGGTGATATTACACAAATAGATGAAAATGATATACCAGATCACGATATTCTTTTGGCGGGTTTTCCTTGCCAACCATTCAGTATTGCCGGTGTATCAAAAAAGAACTCACTGGGCCGGCCACACGGTTTCGAATGCACGACACAAGGAACGCTTTTTTTTGATGTAGCAAGAATAATTGCCGCCAAAAGACCAAAGGCATTTCTACTGGAGAATGTTAAAAATTTATTGTCTCACGATAATGGAAATACATTCAGGGTTATTTTACAAACTCTTCGTGATGAATTGGGATATTTTGTTGATTATAAGGTTATTGATGGCCAGCACTTTGTTCCACAACATCGAGAAAGAATTCTGATCGTGGGGTTTCGTGAAAAAACATCCTTTACCTGGGATGATATGCAGCTTTCGGAAAAAGGAAGTATTTTACTTTCCTCAATTTTACACCCGCAAGACGGCAGCGAAACTCCTGAACCTCCATATACAACCGAACCAAAAGCCGCGGTAAACAGTAAGTATACACTAACCCCGAATTTGTGGGATTACTTACAGGCGTATGCCGAAAAACACAGAAAAGCTGGAAATGGTTTTGGTTTTGGTTTAGTAACAGAAAATAATGTTGCCAGAACTCTTTCGGCAAGATATTACAAAGACGGTTCAGAAATATTGATTTCGCAAGGTTCTAAAAAAAGACCGCGCAGGTTAACTCCGCGAGAATGCGCCCGCTTAATGGGGTTTCCAAACACTTTTAAAATACCGGTAAGCGACACTCAAGCATACAGGCAGTTTGGAAATAGTGTTGTTGTGCCCGTTATGAAAGAAGCAGCGAGGATAATAGTTCCGCATTTACTTAACGAAACAAAAAAAGAAAGAAGCAGGGCTATGTCAAGATGACGGACGTTGTTGATAAGGCAACGAGAAGCCGCATGATGTCTGGCATTAAAGGAAAAAACACTAAACCGGAAATCCTTATCAGGAAACATTTATATAAGAAAAATTTTCGATATCGGTTACATTCTCAAGAAATACCAGGGAAACCGGATATTGTATTTAACAAATACAAGGCAGTTATTTTCATTCATGGATGTTTTTGGCATGGTCACAATTGTCATTTGTTTAAATGGCCCAATACCCGGCCTGAATTCTGGAAACAAAAAATAGAATATAACCAACTTAACGATCAAAAAGTTTTATACGAGTTGAAAAAAAAGAATTTTCGTATCTGCATAGTATGGGAATGCTCATTAAAAGGTGCAAATAAAGATATCCCCGGAATATTAAATAAAATAGAAAATTGGCTTCTGGGTGAAGTCGACTTTTTGGAGATAATGTAATGAAAGCAGGCTATCTTTCTCAATATTTTAACGGTGTAGCTGCAAAAACACTTAGTGCAGTTGAATCGGATATATTAACTTCACACCAGCATGAATTTAATGGCGTGGAAGGGTTAAGAAAAATTTTGGGCGAACCTTCCGGAAAAGTTACATATAAAGCAAAATTCATGTATTTAACGGATTGTGAGGATGATCCAATAATCGAGGATATTTTTCTTACCTGGTATGACGCTCGTCAAAAGGCCAGACTTGAAAAGGGTGTCATGCGTTCCGAATATCGTTTGTATTTTCCGGACAACTTGATTTTGCAATCCGCTAACGCGGGAGATTTGTTCATATTGGCAAAAAAGAAAGACGATACGCTGCTTGCAATTGTTGCTGAAAAAGATACAACAATAGCTCGTCAACTATCATGGTTATTTGGATTTTCGGACACGGAACATCCTGGGTTTTCGGTCAGGGAAGAACTTGAAACAGATCAGGACAGAATAGAATTTGCCTCAAGACTTATTCTTGAAAACATAGGAATAATTGTTCAAACCGCTGCTGAAAATTGGCTTGATGATATGCTGAAAAAATTTAATGGCGCTTTTCCGTCGACAAAATTATTTTCGGAATATGCAAGGAGCACGTTAACGGATCTTGATCCGAAAGATAATCCTGATGAAGTTTTTTTTGCTTGGATGGAACGCGAAGAAATATTGTTCAGAACTTTTGAAAAATACGTGATAGCAGAAAAATTGTCAAAAGGGTTTGATAACGACGTAGATAGCTTTATAACTTTTTCTCTTTCAGTTCAAAATCGTAGAAAAAGCAGAGCCGGATATGCGCCAGAAAATCATCTTGAAAAGATTTTTAAAGAGTTTGGTATTCGTTATGACCGAACACCAATAACCGAAAATACCAATAAACCAGATTTTATTTTTCCTGGAATTATTGAATATAGAAATCCGGCTGTTGACTCTCTGAATCTTACCATGCTTGGCGTTAAGTCAACATGCAAAGATAGATGGAGACAAGTATTATCGGAAGCGGACAGGATAAAGGAAAAGCATTTATTAACGCTGGAAGCTGCTATCAGCAAGAATCAAACGAATGAAATGAGATCGAGAAATTTGCAGCTTGTTGTTCCCAAAAAACTTCATGGCACTTATTCAAAAGATCAACAAGAATGGCTGATGGATGTAAAATCTTTTACAAATTTGGTATTGGAAAAACAAATAATAACGGGAAAATAAAAACTAAGAGCAGACATATCATGTAAGCTCACGGTACTTGGTGAACATTACCGAAGGCTTGTTGAAAAAAAATGTATATAATTATTTTTCAATCTATTAAATAAGAATAAGGCGGTTTCAAAATATACCCGAACCAGCGCGCCCCGTTTCCGGTCCCATCCTAACGCACATATACCAAATAACTAAAGAACCGCAAACCCTTACTAAATCAAGAAAGTAACGGGTCGCGGTTCTGTATCTATCGATTCAATCGTAACTTACAAAACATCCTTCCGCTTTCCCTTGACAATCCGGCCTAATTCGGTTAAAATATACCGAATTGGAAGACTAAATTCTGCCGAATCAGGCAGAATCCGGCGAGCCACCAGGCTGCCCGGAAACCAGTATAACGGATTGAGGAGCGTTGAAAATGCCAGAATCGTTAAGCATAACGAAGCCCAACACGGTCGAGACCTTTATGAAAGCGAATACCGATCTGCGGATCGGCGCGGACACTCTTAAAGAATTTCAGAAACAACTGGACGCCTTGGCGCTCTCGATCACGAAGGAAGCTGCCAAACAGGCAATGGCTGCCGACCGAACCACGATCATGGCCGCGGACGTTAAATCCGCAATGACGGCTGTCACTGGCTCGACCTCTGACCTTCCCTATCTTTTCCGCCAGCTTGAAAAGCTGACCGCCAAGGAAACCGCCGACCTTTCGACGCTGATCCAGAAATGGATCGCGGCCCACTGACGCCATGAAAAAAGCCGACATCATAAAAGTGCTCATCAAAAAACATGGCCTGGCCGTACGCCAGGCGGCGGCGATCCTCCAAACCAGCCTCGATGAAATCGTGTCTGGCCTGGCGAAGGGCGAAGCCGTGGAGCTGCGCCGGTTTGGCGTATTCAAGACCAAAAAGCAAAAAGTCAGGACGATCATCCATCCGAAGACCGGAAAGCCAATCAAGCGCCCGGCTCGAACAATTGTCTTATTCGAGGCAGGCTCGACGGTTAAGGCCGCCGTCAATAAGCCTGGCCTAAAAAAGAAAAATTGACACGTTGCCATAAGGCGTATGGCCTCTTATAGGTCGAAGCCAATCAAGGTAAATAATTTCAAAAACTACTCTTTCGAAAGCCACAATCGCCTGTCGCGAATCAGCGGAAAAAACACGCTTGCGAACTGCCATGCCGGCATGCAAAAAATAGAACAAAAACCGGCCATTTAGGCCGGTTTTTGTTCTATTCGTGGTTAAGTAAGTTTATTATCTCAAATCAACTTTAGCGTAATCGATTATGTTGTCGTATAATTCAAATGATTTGTTGTTTGTTACACTAATAACTTTTATGTCTAGGCAAATTCTTACCGGTGAGAATTTTTTAGCCGGTATCGAGCTAAACAAATTCGGAAAATATTTTTTAAATCCTTTTATAACTGTGCAATTAGTGCCATAAGGAACCTTGGTTATTTCGTTAACCACATTATATGCGGCATCTAAATCCTTCATATTAATAGTAGAAGATTGGCCGAATGCTTCTCCAAAAAGCCCAAACGAACCAAAAAAACTGATATTAACTTTTATTTCACGAAAAGGCTGCGCATTAAAATTTGTTACTATATATTTTATAAATTCAATTTTTTCGGTCGGATTGTCTACATACATAACAGCACATACACTTGCAGTTTTTATAAGACACTTTTTAAATGTTACATTGCTTGATATACATTGCGATTCTATTAAACCAAGGTCTTTCTTTAAAATGTCACAAACAAAAAAATTAGAGCTTTTATAGAGCGGCAATATATCTTCATTAAAACAATTAGCCTGGCAACGTGAAACTTCCGCATTAAGAGGAATAAAGTTTTCCGTTTCAGAGGCTTCTGGGTTACCCATTAAAAATTGTGTGTTTTGATATTCCTGAGCCGCATCTTTTGCATAAGCAAAACTTGAAAAACCAAGTAACATAACTATCATTAAAATTGAAATGGATTTTTTTAACATTGTATTATTCCTCCATAATTTTTTTGTTTTTTTAAAGAATACCTTAAAAATTTCTGGTTTGTTTGTTTTTTAATTTTTTTTCTTTCACTCATAACTATAATAATTGCCTCAATCCTCTATCTATCAATTCAATAGGCACTTACAAAACATACTTTCCATTTTGCTCGGCAACCCTGCCTAATCTGGTTAAAATATACCGGAAGCATAACAAAACCAACACCGGCGATCCACCTAAACACAAAACCCGGCCTAATAGCCGGGTTTTGTGTTTAGACCGTTACGATTATTTACAGTTTGATATAAGGTATCAGACGTTTTAATTCTTCGTATACGCTTTTTCTATGTCCTATTTTAATAACGAGCACCAGCAATCTGGAGCCTTCGTAAACGTATATTACGCGATAATCTCCGACGGTTAGTTTTCTTAACGGCTTTAATGGCCCTTCTAAAAGCTTTCCGGCCTCAGGATTGTTCTCCAATTTATCTATCGCTTTAAATATGCGTTTAACGTCTTCCCTGGGAATTCCTTTAATATCTTTATAGATTCTATCGTCGACATTAATCGATACCGATTTGTTTTTTAAATTTTTCATAGTCTATATACTTCGCTTTCTTATCTTCATAACGTTCTTTAGCTTCCGCAAGAAAAGACATTTCTTCAATATAGGACTCAATGGCTTTTCGGGCAATAAAACTTTTAGAGCGTTCCATAAAGCGACCGACTTTTTCAAGTTTTTCAGACAATTCATCGTCAATTCTAAGGGAAATGGTAGTCATTATAATCACCTCCATTAATACACTGTAATACAAAGTATTAAAAATGTCAACAATTAAAGCCCTTTAATCAAGAATTTTTGCATCCCCCCGGCTCTTTCCTTCAGAGCCCTGAGTAGAGCCCGCCGCCGCCTCGCCGATAATCCATGCCTTATGTAAACTTTCGCCCGTCCTTACGGCCGGGCTCAGACGCTCGCCGCATCGTGCGGCTTCGCTTTTACATAAGGCGGGGTTATCGTCGCGCGCCATCCGTGGACGCTAACGGCGGCGGCTAAGTGCCGTCCGTTCTGTCTCGATGCGCGGGCGCGCTCGGTTGCACCTCGCACCGCCCTCCCCAAGTGGACGTTTTGATATATTGTCTTGACATTTGTCATAACAAGTAATATACTTATTATCAAAGGGGGCGTAATTATGCACAATTCAATTAATTATTCAAAAGACAATTTTAAAAATATAAGCAAAAATATCGGCGATATCAGAAAACGGCTTGCTTTATCAACAGAGCGTTTAGGCGTTATGCTGCAGGTAAGTTCAAGAACCGTTATTAGATGGGAAGAGGCCAGGCATAAGCCTACGACTCAAAATCATATAATCGCGATCAACAAATTAAAAGAAATCATTGATCTTGGCTGCGTCGTTTATACGCCCGAAGGGCTTCAGGAGTTTATATTCAAGCCTCAGCCTGTATTTGACGGCCATACCGCTTTTCAATTAATTTCGATAGGCGATTACGACAGGGTTTTAAGCGCTCTGGCGGCTGACTATGAAGGGACCGGATTTTAATGTCTTTAAAAACTTATATAAAGCCGTGGAGCGGTTATGCCCTCAGGCATCTTCCGGCTGCGCCAGGAGCCAAGCTCGATCCGTTAAATTTTACTTATTGCGGGAAAAGCAACGAAAACCGATGGAATATTAAAGGTGAGCCTACTTTGTATCTGGCTTCAGAAAAAGGCGTAGCTCTGACTGAATTCGCAAGGCATTTCAAAGAAAATAGGGCTGACGGACTGGCCGCTAAACTCCATAAAAGAAAAGTCTTTCGTTTTAAAATAGAACTCGAACAAACCCTTAATTTATGCGATCCGAAAATATGCGGATTGTTTTCTTTAACTGAAGCGCCTTCATGTTTTATGAATCCCAAAATTGCGCGGGCTACGGCAAATTTTTTGCGCAACGCCACTTCTATTCAGGCGGTATTTGTTCCTTCCATTGCTTTTATGGATGATATTTCCAAATGGTGCTTGGTTATTTTTCTTGAAAAATTAAAAGACGATCATTCGAACTATTTTAAAGAAATTAAAACCAACGGATATTTTCAGATCAAATAATTCCGTATGATTAAAACATTCAAATTCCGAGGTTATGCAAAGGTGGTGACATTATGGGAACAAAAAGGAAGACTATGAAATGCGGATGCGGCGGAAAATTCGAGGAAAAAACGCAGGAAATACAGGGTATTAAATGCGCCGTTATGGTTTGCGGTGCCTGCCAGGAAATTATTTTTACGCTCGAATAATCAAAAGCCTATCACAAATTAAGACAAATACAAGACGAATTATCTAAAGAGACTAAAAAAATAAGCAAAATTGGTAATTCAATGGGAATAACATTGCCCGCAAAATTAAAAGAGCTTGGTTTTGACATTGGAAAATCTCTGGATATGCGCATCCTCGATTCCAAGCATATCATCATCGAGCTTTTTACCTAAAATCTCGAATGCGTATAATGCGTTTTAAAGGGCCTTCGAACTCTTGAACATCCCAAACTACCTTTTTTCTTTTTGCGTTCGTTCTAGCTACGCCTACGGCCTCGAAATTTGTTGTTTTTTTTGGAAATAGAAAATATGTTCTGTCTTGATTAGAATTTTTGTCTCGAACAAACCCGGCCGCCCCGCGATGAGAGTTCCGCGAGCTGCAATAATATTGCTGTCCGCGATTATCTTAAATGCCTGCCGCTCTTCAGGCCGGCGACAAAGTTTCGCCGGCGCCGGGAGGCCTGGAGAAATTTTAATAAAACAAATTGTGATTTAATCACCGTCTTTGTTCTGATAACCGTTATTTTCATGACTTTCCATATACAACTTAGCCATTTTTAATTCGATTATTGAATCACGAACAAAGAACGGATTGCCTGGGTTTTCTTTAACATTGAGCCTTTTGGCTTCTTCATATAATGGCTTGTATTGCTCCGGAGGAAGCGATCTAATTATATCCAAAAATATATCTTCTTGCTTCTTTTGGTTTTCACTAACTTTTACAGTCGCCGAATGGGCCTTTTTTTCTCTAATCTTCTTTTCTTCGACCTCTACATCAAAGCCGGCATAGTTATTTTTTAAAGCGTTTATAGTATAAAATAAAGGGTTTTCCTTAGCTTTTTTTAGAGCATACCTTAGATTAAGGCTTATATAACTTGCGGCCTTACCTTCACCGAGCTTTTTAATGATTTCATCCAACAGGGACTTTACCCGATACTTTTCCGGAATTTCTTTTAAAATTTCTTCCGGGATCTTACTAATGGGTTGATCCGTAACACCTAATTGTTCAAAAAGATCACCGTTTATATCTAAGTTTTCTTTTTGCTCATTTTCAAATATATCGCTTAATTTTTCACTTTTTAAACTTGCCAAAAATTGAATGTGGGTATATTTAGAGCTATGTTCATTATCGCGTATAAGTTTATAACTACAATTAACATCCGATTTTTTATTGACTTCGTTAACAGCTATGTTAATTACCCGGTTCTTTAAATTACTAAACAGCTTATATTCATTTTTTTTAATTCCCATTAAATCTCTAAATTCTTCTATAGTTATTTGAGGTATTTTAACTGCTGTCAAATAATCTCTTAAAAGTTCGTATAAAACTATAGAATATGAGCTTTTAAAACCAGCAATTAATTTTATATTTAAAGGAGCATACATATCAGGTTTTAAAATTTTTTCTTTTAAAAATGGTGATATAGCAAAATCAACATTTCCTTGCTCATCAACAAATTTAGCTCCTGCTAAAAGCGGCATAGCTTCCCAGGTATGTTTGTGATCCTTGTTTAAATAATTAAATTCAACTACTATTTTTATAAGACTCAACATTTGTTCTTTGAAATCCACATTTTCAGTTGATTTTATATTACAACTATTTTTTAAATAAGAAATTGTTGATTTATATATTTCCTGATTTCCCGTCTTTTGCACTAAACTTAATAATGAATTAATTAACTTACGCTGTGTCATTGTTAAATCTTTAACGTTGGTTTGAATCATCGCACCGTGTTTTTTTAAAACAATTTCTTTTTTATTCATCATTGACCACCTTTTACGATAGTTTTGATATTATACAACAAATATTACTTTTCGTCAAACAAATGTATGGATATATATACAAAAAATAATTCAAACGTATGGATGGGGTATTGAAAACGTATGGATGGGGTATTGAAAACGTATGGATGGGGTATTGAAAACGTATGGATGGGGTATTGAAAACGTATGGATGGGGGTATTGAAAACGTATGGATGGGGGTGGTCATTTTCTTACTCTCTCAACAACTATATTCATTATTAAACTTTAATGTATTTTTAAACTAAGTTAAACATATAAAACAACTACAACCTCGCACGCGCGCGCGTATATATATATAACGAGTTGTTGTTGTTTTATTTTGTGTATTTTAAGTTACCGGATCCAAGTATTGAAAAACTACATATTACTAGTAAAAGTTTTTAACCAGATTCATGTTATAAGCAAGTTATAACCATAACACTTAATCGAAAATATTTTCGACAATTTATTTGTTGAAAATATGTTACAAATAAGTTATAGTAATAACACAAATGCAAAAATGAACCGATAATATTATTAAAAAGTTTTTAAGGTGGTTAAAATGAACAAAAAGCCAGTTAAAAAGCCGACACGCAAAGATAACACAAAAGTGTTATCACCTAAACGTGTTATTAAAGAAACAGCATATAAAAAGCAGACTAACAAAGATAAATCAATTAATAAAATACAAACTAAACAAACGGACAAAAAACTTAAAAGCGAACCTATCGAAAAGTTAAAGTCAGAACACAAAGATAACATTAAAATAACATCACATGAAGATAACACACTTATAACATCTCAAAATGCTCTGGCTATCCTAAAAAAACCTTCGGTTCAGACAAAATTAGTCAATCTTATAAACGTATCAGACGACATTAACGAAATGCTGGAGTATTATAAAACCAGAATTAAGAACGTTATTGAAGTTCCCAAAATAGAAATAAACAAAAAAAAGGTAAGCGGTCCTGTAATTACAAGATCGTTCAGAATCTATGAAGCCGTATTAAAAGATTTTGTAAAGTTCGCAGAAAAGCATAATCAATATTCCATGCAGGATATTTTATCTCAATCGATACTGGAATTCATTGAAAGATACCATTAAAACAGAGTTGTTTTGAAAACATAAGATTGTAGGCCGTTTTCAACCCTTGTTCGGCAGCCGGCCGCGGACGTGAAAAGGCGCTTAAAACCTGAAATATATTTCAGAGCTGATATAGAAGAGCAGAAAATATATTTCGAATATTCTGAAAAGTGTTGTTATGCAGAAGTTTTATGTTTTTGAAAAGACCCGATAAGAAACAATATGTCAACCGAAATTTCTTGACTTAAAAGCACGAAGGTGTTATCTTATAACTATGACCAAAAAAGAAAAGTTAATTCAAAAAATAATGAATAATCCGGAAAACGTCAGTTTCGATGATCTATGTCATGCAATCGAAATGTTCGGATTCAAAAGAAAAGGCGGTACCGGGAGCCATAAATTTTATGTTCGTGACGGTATTCAAGGTGCGTTAAACGTTCAGGAACGCGACGGAAAAGCAAAAGCTTATCAAGTAAAGCAATTTTTAAAGATAATCGAAGAATATAAACTAAAGGCGGTGTAGCATGCATTATCCGATAAAAATCATTTACAGTCAGGAAGATAACGGTTTTATAGCAACCATTCCAGACCTTAAGTGGTGTTCGGCTTTTGGTGAAACCGAAGAAGAAGCCATAAAAGAAATCAAAATCGTTCAAAAAGAATGGCTGCGGATCGCCAAGAAAGAGGGAATTCCTATACCGGAGCCCAAAACGGAAGATAATTATACGGGGAAAATCACAGCCAAAGCTCCAAAAACCCTTCACAAACAAATAGCGGAACTGGCTAGCGAAGAAGGTATAAGCCTCAACCAGATGGTTGTTTTGCTTCTTACCGAAGCCATTAAAAACTATGGACTCCAGGCCAAACCCAAAAAGGCTGCTTAACAAGGAGTTTTAACAATATTAAAAACGACTATAGCAAACCTCTTGTTCTTATAAATCCACTAGAGGTGATTTATGAAAAATAACTATAAAAAAGTTATAAACGAAGTAATCGTGTCAAAAGAAAAGGTTTATGAAGATTTTAAAAAGAGCGGCTGCAATAATTTTTGTGAATTCATAAAAAAAGATGTTACAGACATCAAAAAAGACATGCCGATCGATAAAAAAGCGGCTTAATTAAAGAGGTCATTATGTCTTTAGAAGTCATGACCATAAAAGAGCTTGCGAAATATCTCGACATAACCGAAGCCACGATCTATAAAAAAGTATCGAACAACGAGATCCCATATACCAAGCTGGGAACGTTGCTGCGCTTTCCGAAATGGGCCATAGACCGCTGGATATCGGAAAACACGGTCGAACCGCCCGACGCGCTTTTTGACGAGTTCGCGAAACTGCAATCGCGCTATCACTTCAAAAAATGGCTTGAATCAAAGGGCGTGGACACTTCTGCCATTACGGACCAGCAGTTATTGGAGCTTGTAAAGAAGGCCATAGCAGACCTTTCAACAGCGGAGCGGCCACGATGAATCCTGAATCCGATTACAATTCCCGTCTGATAGCTTATGCCAGGAACTTGGCCGGCCTTGATCCCGAAGAAATCCTGAAAAAGCTTGGCATAAAGCATTATAAAAAGCCTATCCTGAAGATGCCGAATGCCGAGCTGATAAAAGAATTCGGCAAAAGCGCCAAGAACATAAACAAATCACTTTTCATCAAAAACGTCATCTGGCAGACATACGAATATATAAAAGCGGGCGAAAAACCTTTCGATATAGGTAATCTTCGTTCATTCTGGTACTACATAAAAGACACAATGGACCGCGTAGGGGCCAACAAGAAGGGCGACGCCTACAACATCGTTTCAAATATGTTCGTCCTGATGGTCAAATCAGGCCTTTTCAAATACCGCGATTTCGGTTTTGACGACGACGACAAGGGCAATCGCTGGATCGGCGGCAAGTATGCGCATGTCATGCTTTTTGCCGAAAAAACCTCTTACACCGATCTTCTGCAGGAAGTCAACCGCAATTTCGATATTACGACAATAGCCGTTGGCGGCCAGTCTTCATATCTTAGCGTTGAATATTTCGTTAAGGAGCTTGCAGATCTGGGTATCGATCTTACGAAGGAATTCATAATTTTTTCAATAGTGGATTTTGATCCGGCCGGCGATATAATCGCGACGAATTTTACAGACAACCTTGAAGATAACGGCATAAAGGACATAAAAGTTTTCGCCGGACAGTTCTATAAATATTTCAAACGCAACGATATTATGATCCCGGCAAACATGACCCCAGATCAGCGCAAGCGTGTTTACCGGTTGCCTCTATCGGTCCGCAAATCAGGCCAGGCGGCAAAGTGGGCCGCGCGCACCGGCGGCTTTGACGGGAAAAAGAATATAAACTTCGGGATAGAAACGATAGTTATGCCGAAAGCGCAGCTGCTCGATCTTTTTGAAAGAGAGCTTGCAAAGGTAATGACGATAGACCTTGAAGCGATAGCAAAATATCGTGAAATGAAAAACCTTAAAACCCAAATGCAAGCCTGGGCTGTTAAAAAGCTTCAATTAGAAAGCTGATTCACAATTACCAAAATGTTTCTTGACATTGGGAACAAATTAGGACATAATGTCCTGTATTATTCCCAGGGGAGGGGTTATGTGCCATAAAAATTCGGTTGCCTTATTAAAACACGCAAGAACAATATATACACAGCAAGAAATTGCCGAAAAAATCGGCGTTGACGCAAGAACAGTTCGAAGATGGGAAGTATGTCAACCCGGGCCGCCAAAATATTTGGCAGACATGATCAAACAAAGAGTGCTGAATTTTAATCCTGTCGAACAACAAGAAAAGCCACGCTTTAGCTTTATAGATCTTTTTGCGGGTATTGGTGGAATCAGACTTGGTTTTGAATCCCAAGGCGGAAAATGTTTGTTTACCTCGGAATGGAATCAATTTGCACAAAAAACATATCTTGAAAATTTTCCGCAATCTGATGATCATCAATTTCTTGGTGATATTACACAAATAGATGAAAATGATATACCAGATCACGATATTCTTTTGGCGGGTTTTCCTTGCCAACCATTCAGTATTGCCGGTGTATCAAAAAAGAACTCACTGGGCCGGCCACACGGTTTCGAATGCACGACACAAGGAACGCTTTTTTTTGATGTAGCAAGAATAATTGCCGCCAAAAGACCAAAGGCATTTCTACTGGAGAATGTTAAAAATTTATTGTCTCACGATAATGGAAATACATTCAGGGTTATTTTACAAACTCTTCGTGATGAATTGGGATATTTTGTTGATTATAAGGTTATTGATGGCCAGCACTTTGTTCCACAACATCGAGAAAGAATTCTGATCGTGGGGTTTCGTGAAAAAACATCCTTTACCTGGGATGATATGCAGCTTTCGGAAAAAGGAAGTATTTTACTTTCCTCAATTTTACACCCGCAAGACGGCAGCGAAACTCCTGAACCTCCATATACAACCGAACCAAAAGCCGCGGTAAACAGTAAGTATACACTAACCCCGAATTTGTGGGATTACTTACAGGCGTATGCCGAAAAACACAGAAAAGCTGGAAATGGTTTTGGTTTTGGTTTAGTAACAGAAAATAATGTTGCCAGAACTCTTTCGGCAAGATATTACAAAGACGGTTCAGAAATATTGATTTCGCAAGGTTCTAAAAAAAGACCGCGCAGGTTAACTCCGCGAGAATGCGCCCGCTTAATGGGGTTTCCAAACACTTTTAAAATACCGGTAAGCGACACTCAAGCATACAGGCAGTTTGGAAATAGTGTTGTTGTGCCCGTTATGAAAGAAGCAGCGAGGATAATAGTTCCGCATTTACTTAACGAAACAAAAAAAGAAAGAAGCAGGGCTATGTCAAGATGACGGACGTTGTTGATAAGGCAACGAGAAGCCGCATGATGTCTGGCATTAAAGGAAAAAACACTAAACCGGAAATCCTTATCAGGAAACATTTATATAAGAAAAATTTTCGATATCGGTTACATTCTCAAGAAATACCAGGGAAACCGGATATTGTATTTAACAAATACAAGGCAGTTATTTTCATTCATGGATGTTTTTGGCATGGTCACAATTGTCATTTGTTTAAATGGCCCAATACCCGGCCTGAATTCTGGAAACAAAAAATAGAATATAACCAACTTAACGATCAAAAAGTTTTATACGAGTTGAAAAAAAAGAATTTTCGTATCTGCATAGTATGGGAATGCTCATTAAAAGGTGCAAATAAAGATATCCCCGGAATATTAAATAAAATAGAAAATTGGCTTCTGGGTGAAGTCGACTTTTTGGAGATAATGTAATGAAAGCAGGCTATCTTTCTCAATATTTTAACGGTGTAGCTGCAAAAACACTTAGTGCAGTTGAATCGGATATATTAACTTCACACCAGCATGAATTTAATGGCGTGGAAGGGTTAAGAAAAATTTTGGGCGAACCTTCCGGAAAAGTTACATATAAAGCAAAATTCATGTATTTAACGGATTGTGAGGATGATCCAATAATCGAGGATATTTTTCTTACCTGGTATGACGCTCGTCAAAAGGCCAGACTTGAAAAGGGTGTCATGCGTTCCGAATATCGTTTGTATTTTCCGGACAACTTGATTTTGCAATCCGCTAACGCGGGAGATTTGTTCATATTGGCAAAAAAGAAAGACGATACGCTGCTTGCAATTGTTGCTGAAAAAGATACAACAATAGCTCGTCAACTATCATGGTTATTTGGATTTTCGGACACGGAACATCCTGGGTTTTCGGTCAGGGAAGAACTTGAAACAGATCAGGACAGAATAGAATTTGCCTCAAGACTTATTCTTGAAAACATAGGAATAATTGTTCAAACCGCTGCTGAAAATTGGCTTGATGATATGCTGAAAAAATTTAATGGCGCTTTTCCGTCGACAAAATTATTTTCGGAATATGCAAGGAGCACGTTAACGGATCTTGATCCGAAAGATAATCCTGATGAAGTTTTTTTTGCTTGGATGGAACGCGAAGAAATATTGTTCAGAACTTTTGAAAAATACGTGATAGCAGAAAAATTGTCAAAAGGGTTTGATAACGACGTAGATAGCTTTATAACTTTTTCTCTTTCAGTTCAAAATCGTAGAAAAAGCAGAGCCGGATATGCGCCAGAAAATCATCTTGAAAAGATTTTTAAAGAGTTTGGTATTCGTTATGACCGAACACCAATAACCGAAAATACCAATAAACCAGATTTTATTTTTCCTGGAATTATTGAATATAGAAATCCGGCTGTTGACTCTCTGAATCTTACCATGCTTGGCGTTAAGTCAACATGCAAAGATAGATGGAGACAAGTATTATCGGAAGCGGACAGGATAAAGGAAAAGCATTTATTAACGCTGGAAGCTGCTATCAGCAAGAATCAAACGAATGAAATGAGATCGAGAAATTTGCAGCTTGTTGTTCCCAAAAAACTTCATGGCACTTATTCAAAAGATCAACAAGAATGGCTGATGGATGTAAAATCTTTTACAAATTTGGTATTGGAAAAACAAATAATAACGGGAAAATAAAAACTAAGAGCAGACATATCATGTAAGCTCACGGTACTTGGTGAACATTACCGAAGGCTTGTTGAAAAAAAATGTATATAATTATTTTTCAATCTATTAAATAAGAATAAGGCGGTTTCAAAATATACCCGAACCAGCGCGCCCCGTTTCCGGTCCCATCCTAACGCACATATACCAAATAACTAAAGAACCGCAAACCCTTACTAAATCAAGAAAGTAACGGGTCGCGGTTCTGTATCTATCGATTCAATCGTAACTTACAAAACATCCTTCCGCTTTCCCTTGACAATCCGGCCTAATTCGGTTAAAATATACCGAATTGGAAGACTAAATTCTGCCGAATCAGGCAGAATCCGGCGAGCCACCAGGCTGCCCGGAAACCAGTATAACGGATTGAGGAGCGTTGAAAATGCCAGAATCGTTAAGCATAACGAAGCCCAACACGGTCGAGACCTTTATGAAAGCGAATACCGATCTGCGGATCGGCGCGGACACTCTTAAAGAATTTCAGAAACAACTGGACGCCTTGGCGCTCTCGATCACGAAGGAAGCTGCCAAACAGGCAATGGCTGCCGACCGAACCACGATCATGGCCGCGGACGTTAAATCCGCAATGACGGCTGTCACTGGCTCGACCTCTGACCTTCCCTATCTTTTCCGCCAGCTTGAAAAGCTGACCGC
>JGI24729J20445_1000516_pt1 | contig 20207 bp, 21 predicted proteins | sample EPASupsiteSAE323_FD_20445 | JGI IMG/M metagenome (IMG submission 20445) | reverse complement strand
CCGCCATTGCGATGGCACCCAGTTTTCTGGATGGGGTATCTTTTAAGGTTCCACCAAAAGAACCTACGGGTGTACGGCATGCGCTTACGATTACTACTTCTTTACTCACTTAAAAATGCACCTCTTCTTTCTTTTTTTATGTTTGATATTCTTAAGCCATTTGACATGTAACGGCTATTTGCCAATGAATTCAGGTTTTCTCTTTTCAACAAAGGCAGACATACCTTCCTTCTGGTCGGTAGTCGCAAAACAAAGACCAAACGCATCGGCCTCAATAGTCATGCCACGGTCAATATCCGTCTGCATTCCTTCATTGGCAGCCGCTTTGCTTAAACGTACTGCCACCTGGGCTTTACTTAAAATGCGCTTGGCTACTTTTTTAACAAAATCCATTAAATCATCGGGCTCTACAACGCTGTTCACCAGACCAATACGCAGAGCTTCGGCAGCATCAATCACGTCTGCTGTATAAAGCATTTGCTTGGCCATACCGGTTCCGACCAGACGGGGTAAACGCTGCGTACCGCCAAATCCAGGAGTGATTCCCAGGCCCACCTCCGGTTGTCCAAATTTGGCTTTGGTTGAAGCAATGCGAAAGTCACAGCTCATAGCCAGTTCACAGCCCCCACCGAGTGCAAAACCATTTATCGCAGCAATAACCGGTTTTTCAATGGCTTCAATCATGCGAAATACCTTCGCTCCCAGAGCCCCAAAGGCCCGTCCTTCCATGGCGGTCAGGTTCTGCATGAATGCGATGTCCGCACCAGCTACAAAGGCTTTATCACCGGCACCGGTAATGATTAATACGTCAATACCGGAGTCTTGTTCTACTTCTAATATTGCGCTTTTTATCTCCAACAACGTGTCATTATTAAGAGCATTGAGCGCCTTGGGCCTATTAATACTAAGTATGGCAATCCGATCTTCTTTTTCCAGCAGCACGTTTTCGTACGCCATTAACATTCCTACCTCCAATCACGTGCAAATCGTAAATTAATTTACACTTTCCTCGGGACTGACGTATATTAAGGAAACTTGTTTAATACGGCTATGACTCCCCCCTTCCAACTAATACAAAGAGGACTGTATTAGTATTAGATATCAGAAAACTTTTATTCAAAATTAGTAAATAATCGGATTAAAATCTCTACAGCCATTAAATTCCAAGATCAACAATAAATTGATACTTGCATTTATATTCGTACGTAATTGGAAAAATACATAATAACACGAGAAGCATAACGCTCCACAATCGCCGCAAATAGATGCAAATATATTTATTCTAAAAAGCAATATATAACCAACCGGTCTTTTAGTCACAGAGCAACTGCAGGAGTAATTAGCGATGAGACACTAAAACGTGATTGGATGATACACCTCATGCCATTATTTACACGCAATAAACATACCATCTGCCTCAGGCTGTCGTCATTTAGGCTGCTCGCACCTATATATTGGGATTGGAGAAAAAATGTTGATTAAAGAATCGGTAGCGGAAAAGGTGATTAATGATGCCATAGTGCATTATTATAATGCGGCACTGCATTATAATGCTTGAATGCGGACATAGGGGATCGTTTTTCTTGTAAGCTTTCGAGAAATGAGACACAAGAGAACCATCCTCCTGGGTCCTGAATCATATAACTAAATCTATACTAGCATACATATATATCTGGAATGTACTGATTTTTAATTATGTTATATAATAGGCAGGTGGTTCACTGCAATGACACTTCGGGATAATTTACGGAGGGGTGATATTTTGGAGAAAACAGACATTCAAAAAGAATTGATAAAACTCTTCGGAAAAGATGCTTTGCTCACCGAAGACCTGGACTTAATGTACTATTCCTATGATAGTTCCTTTTTAACCAAGCTACAGCCGGCTTCGCCTTATGCGGTGGTATTTCCTAAATCTACCGAGGATCTTCAGAAGCTGATGACGTTTGCTTATAAAAATGGTATAAATGTGATTCCCCGGGGAGCAGGCACCGGTGAAACCGGTGGGTGCATAGCTGTTGAGGGTGGCATCGTCTTGGATCTATCCAATTGGGACGAAATTGTGGAAATTGATGTTAGTAATATGCAAGTTGTAGTTAGACCCGGTGTAATTCACGCCAAATTGAATGAAGAACTGGCCAAGTACAATCTTTTCTTTCCGCCCGATCCCGGCAGCAGCCTGATGTGTACCGTAGGGGGTATGGTGGCCAACAATGCTTCCGGACTACGAGCGGTCAAGTATGGCTGCACCGAGCAATATGTTTTGGGTTTGGAAGTTGTGCTTCCCAATGGAGATGTGATGATCACCGGAGGTATGAAATCAAAGGCCATAAAAAATGTGTCCGGATTAAATCTTACCAAGCTTATGGTTGGCTCTGAGGGTATACTGGGTATAATTACCCGAATACGCCTGCGTTGCTTTCCCAAACCTAGAGCGCGAGGGATTGCCATGGCGGTATTCGACAGGCTTGATGATGCTCCCGCCACTGTTCTGGATGTTTACCAAGCTGGCATCTTACCGTCAGGGATAGAGATATTGGACAGTTCAGCTATTAAGGCAGTAAACGATTTTAAACCTAATATAAACCTACCTGATGCTGAGGCTATTCTTCTATTTGAAGTGGACGGTAATCCTCCCAGCGTTGAATTTGAAGGTGGTGTTATTCGAGAAATGGCCGAAAAGAGAGCTCGTTCGGTTGAATGGGCAACTGATCCCAAGAGAATGGCCGAACTGTGGGAAGGACGCAGCGTAACGGCCGCAGCTGCCGCTAGAGTGCGTCCGGATGGCAGCCGGATTTTTGCCGGTGAAGATATCAGTGTACCTTTGTCCAAAGTGGCAGATGTCTTGCGAGCTATACGGGCTCTAGGTGATAAATACGGCATCAAAGTGGTCAACTACGGACATATTGGCGATGGCAATGTTCATACTGCCCCGGTGATAAACCCAGAAAACCCGGCGGAAGTGGAACAGGTATTAAAACTGGTAGATGAGATTCATCTGCTGGCTATAGAGATGGAAGGTACTACCACCGGAGAACATGGAGTTGGGGCTGTTCGCCGTCGTTATGCCCCGCTGGAACATGGTACCGCTCTTGATTATATGCGCAAAACCAAGGATGCATTCGATCCGAAAGGAATTATGAATCCCGGTAAATTAATTTAAAAGTTATACAATCAAGAAGGAGATACTTATATGGAATTTAAGGATTTGCCACCTGTTAAAGAACAATTAATGAAATGCGTGCGCTGCGGCAAATGCAGAAGCGTTTGCCCAGTTTTTGCAGAAATAAGAAATGAAACCGCGGCCCCCCGGGGACACGTTTTTATGGTGCAAATGTTAAGAGATGGCAAAGTGGAACCTACTGCGAAAATATACGATCACTTAGGCAACTGTCTGATGTGTGAGACCTGCAGTGTAAACTGCCCTTCGGGTATCGACATCCATGAACTCAATGCCGCCGCCCGGTCATATGTGTACAAAAGCAATCCCACTATGACCAAAGAATTTGTGTTCGATGCCCTGTGGACCAAACCCGAATTGCTTAAAAACGCCGTGCGAATGATGTGGGCAGCTCAAAAGACCGGCATGCAAAAACTAGCCCGATGCCTGGGTATCACCGGCCTCCTGCCTGGCGATATGCCTAAAGCGGAAAAGATCCTTAGCAAGGTTCCAGGCTATACGGCTATAAGCAAGCTTACCGAAATTAATAAAGCCAAAGGTGAAAAAAAATATTCCATCGGTTATTTTTTGGGATGTGCCACTAATTTATTGAACCCCAATGTCGCTCTGGCAACCGTAAATGTTCTTACCCATAATGGCTGCGAGGTTACTATCCCTGCCGATATCAGATGCTGTGGTCTTCCGCATATTGCCAACGGTAAAATCGATACCGCCCGGCAGTTGGCGATTCACAACATTAAGCTGTTCAATGCTTATAATTTTGATTATATTATTACTGATTGCGCCTCCTGTTCTTCGGCTTTAGCTGCCAAAAATATTGAGTTTTTATTACACGGGACGGAGTATGCGGAACAAGGTCAGATTTTTGCCGCCAAAGTTATGGATTTGAATCACTTTCTTATCGACGTGGTAGATATTCATTCCCATGTTGACGCCAAAGCCCGGAAGATCAAGGTCACCTATCATGATCCCTGTCATCTGGCCAATGCGCAGGGAATAAAGGCTGCCCCGCGAGATTTGCTGCGACGGCTGCCGGGAGTGGAATTGATTGAAATGAAGGACGCCAACCGTTGCTGTGGAGGTTCTGGAACCTACAGCCTGACCCATTATGATCTGTCCATGCAAATTCTGGACAAAAAGATGGACAACGCTATGCAAACCGGAGCCGACCTGCTTGCCACCTGCTGTCCCAGTTGTATGATGCAGCTTCGGCATGGAATTAATCGTGAAAACTGGGACGCTGAGGTTGTTCACCCGGTAGAACTGTGGAGCAAACTGTACGGTGTAAACTAAGATTCACTTTTGATTAACAGCCTGGGTTTTTAGTACCGTGATAACGGTCGCAAAAACCCAGGCCGTTTTCGTTTACCCACAAGATATCAATTGGCTTTCAACATTTCTTTACTGTAATACTTTCTCTTGGAATACCGGGATGGATGCCATGGCTGCGAGAATCAGTGCATTATTTATTCAGCTTTATCCAGTCCTTCGTCGATTCGGTTTCTATCCTTCCAGATTTTCTTTAACAGATAGATAAGAACAGTCAGTGAAAAGAGCATTAGAAGCCCGAATACCATGGTACGCACACTGCCGACCAGCATATCTCCAACATAAGAATAAACTAAAGTAGCAGGCAATTGTCCCACGCCGGTAGCCCAGAAGAACTCCCAGAATCCCATAGCAGTTAGTCCGGCGGCATAACTGACTATATCAAAAGAAACAAACGGTAAAAGCCGGGCAATAAGTATTGCCCACTTACCATATCTCTCAAAAAAGAGGTCAACTTCCTTTAAAGCCCTGCGAGTAGTTAATTTTTCTACTACATTCCGCCCATAAATGCGGGCAATGGCATAGCATATTGCTGCACCTGCCATGGCGCTGCTCCAGGAAAGAATTGCGCCTTTAACCCAACCGAATATTCCTGCATTGGCAAAGGTTATGATAAATGCTGGTAAGGGAGCAGCTACTGATTGGAATACCATTAGGAAAAAGGATACAATAGGAGCCCATATTCCAAATGACAGTATGTATTCACGAGCAGCCGCAACGTCAACCTTTGATAATATGGCTAACGAATGATTTATTACAGCCTGGAAGGAGCCTATAAAATAGTACATAAGAACTGGAATAATAATCAGAGCTACTTTGAACCACCAGGAACTCCACATCTTTTTTATTTCCACAATCGTTTCCACCTTTCCCTGTGTTATTCTACCTTACGAAGAAACGCGACGGTCCTTGAAGGGTTTTAACCTCGGCCTCCTGAAATATTTCTTTGCAATGAGGCACGTCAAAGCCACGATTATTCTCGGTATTCGCAACCGTATCACGGGGATTGGAGCCAATTTCCGCCCAGAGCAGGTTAGCCCCGGCAATAACACCGGACACATTGGGCTCATGGGTACAATTGCCCGGTACGGAATATCCGGTAGCAAGCCGTACCACCGCTACTATCTGCGCCATACAGGCTTCACTGACCTTTCCCAGCTCACTCAGTTCTGTTTCCGGGATGGGAATCCTGCGGGCTGCCCCGCTGAAGACGGCCTGCACTTCACGGGTTATGAGTATTTTTTCCACCAGTTCATCCAGGCTGTGTTCAGGCCCCACCGGTTCCAAACAGGTTCCCAGTCGTAAGCCGGCCCGGTGAGCAGCCTGCATCGTTTCCAGACGCTTCTGCGGTGCAATCCTGGTCACCACCCCTTCCCCGAGACGCAATGCATGGTATATCCCGTTAAATCCTGCCTCTTTTAAAGCCAGAGCCTCCGGGTATTGAAAGTCACCGGTATTGGCCACCAGTATGGTTGATTCATCCAGCTGCCTGCGAACCTCAGCCCCTATCTGAATATAACCGGGAAAATCCATGTTGGCCGTGGCCATCAAGTATATAGCGTTGGCACCGGCCAATTCCATACTTTTACACTGCTCCACAATGTCAGTCAGTTTCTGCACTTGTTGTTCTCTAAATATCTTATTGGAGGCAGCAAATGAACAAAAAGCACAATTGCACGGACAGGCAGAGGTGTTTACACCAACCTGTCCATGGATCTCTGCTTCCCCACAACCCTCATTCATCTTGCGGGCTGCGTATTGAAGATAAAAGCTTTCTTCAGAGAGCACCGGATAGGACAATAATTCCTTTATCTCTGCCGCTTCCAGCTGTTTTCCGCTCATGGCCTTGTCCACTAGAATTTTAGGCTTAAATGGCATTATCTGTTCCCCCTTTGATGCCTGAATGGCGTTCCATGATTTTAAACACTATCCGGTACGAGTGCAAATTCTGAGTGTCTATCTGTTGCTGCCCACGCAGGCAGTATTCTTTTATATCTTTCCAGATATCGATGTCACATTTCCGCTCAAGAAGTGAAACGCTTAAACCATTCCTTTGTATCCTGTCCAATGTCTCTGCCAGAACCTTGCTGCTGCCCCAGGAAATATCGTCAAACAATAATGAATGCGCCCTTTTAATTCCCAGCAGATAATAACCCCCATCCTCTGCCGGACCAAGCACTACATCACTTGATTCCAAGAGCTCAACTGCTTCTATTAAAATACCACCCGGCAAATCAGGCAGGTCACTACCCAAAAATAAAACTGCTCCCTGCCCGGCAGTTCTCTCCACGGCCGCTTTATACATACGCTCCCCCAGGTCTTTACCAAGCTGGGGATACATCGCGATACGCGCATACAGTTTACTATTTAATCCCCACCATTTGTTGTCCCGGAAATCAATCCCACTTTTATATTCAGAAGGTGCGGGAGCATAGTATAAAAATACCGGCAACCCAAGATCGCTGACAGTATGAACTATGTCGTTCAGACAGGCCTGGTGAAACTCAACACACTCCTGGGAGGTAAGTTCCGGCATCAAGCGGGTTTTGGTATGCCCGGGGAGAGGTATTTTGCTCATAATAACAATCGCTGTATTCATAACTCTCCCCCTGCATTATCGGTACATCCTGTAGAGTTGTTCCGGCTTAACTCCCAGAAAATATAACAGTTTGATAATCTGCATTTTGAAGACTGTTCTCCATGTCCCTCCAGCCTGGAATCGACGGGAACTGCTAATCACGGTGGCAGCTGCTAAAAAAGCTCTCTGCTGGCGTCGGGCCTTATGTGAAAAAGCCAAATCCTCAAGAAAAATGGTTTCCGGAAACTTACCTTTTTCAACAAAGAAATCTTTCTGACAAAAGATAGCCTGATCACCATAGCAATTGCTGAACCAGCCGGCCCTCAAATTGGATACAAATGCCAGCCACCTGTAGAACCAGGCAGAATTGTCAAAGGCTATCCGCGCACATCCCCAAAGTCGTCCTTGGCCTACGGCTTCTATTACCTGCTCAATAAGCTCTTCTGGTATATGAGAATCAGCATGTAAAAAAAGCAGAATATCAGCCCGGGCTGCTTGTGCTCCACGGTTTAACTGAGCCCCGCGGCCCGCCGGGCCGGTACATACATGCACGGAAAAACGGGAGCATATTTTTAATGTATCGTCGGTGCTTCCGCCGTCACTGACAATGATTTCAACCCCCGATAATACCTGCAATTCTTGGATCAGGCCTTCAATATTTTGTGCTTCATTCAGAGTGGGTATTATAATTGATACCAGGGGATTCTGCTCCATTATCAATCCTCTCCCACTGTCTGACCAGCAAGGCGGCTGTCTGACCGGTTAACTCCACGCAAGCTCTATTGCCTATTCTGTCTAGCACGCTTCGCTTTTTCTTTATAGCTCTGCAGCATGTAGCCCCAAATTCCTGTTTGAACTGGTCATGCAAGTCCTGAACCAATTTGGAGCCCCGGGGATGTTCATCGTATTGTTGACGTATCCCTGCGGCCATAACCATTCCCGCCAAGGCGCCACAGGTACACCCACTGCCCATTCCTCCCCCAAACATATTGGCGGCAGCCAGTATATCATCCCCTATTGGTATATTCCACACCTTGCCGGCGGCCAGCAAAACGGATTGACAGCAATTATTACCCGATTTCATGGCCTCCCTGGCTATTTGGGATGCCTGTTGGTCCTGCATCTAAACTATCCCCTTTTCTACGGCTAACCATAAAGATCCATCCATCATAAATGTACTTAGATATCAGCATTGTCCCACCCTACGATTAGATCGCGGGTGCAGCGCAGCCTGGTTAAAAATCATGATTATAAAGTTAGATTATTGCTTTTACTGCCATTAGCAAAGACTTCGACAAGGCCGCTTACGATGGTCAAAATGCCGCTGCCCCTGAGCCATGCAGCTGTAACATGACATTCCATGGTAGTCTTTTTGCAGATACCGATTCCAATTGTGGAATCATACGTATTGGAGATAAGCATAATTCCGATTAAAACAATAACCCATTGAATCTTGTTATGATCCGTTTTAGATAAAAAAGCTACGACAGCAGTAAGGATTAAAATCAGTGCCAGTACGATCGAAGCCTGACCGGTATAAAAACATTTCATATGAACCATGGTTCCGTTCTGTAAAGTAAGCAATCCCTTACAAACCGGCGCCCAGATAAAAACGGCACTCAAAACCAGTAAAGCCGCCAGCAGTTCCGAACCTAAAATAATCTTGGATAAATGCTTTTTCATTTTGAACCTCATTATAGTTAAATTTTTGATATTTTAGTCAAGCAGGGCTAATTTTCCGTGCTCCAGCCGGTATTGGATAGCAGCTCCCCCGGCCCATTTATTGTTATGTGTAACCATAACCACAGCACCACCCTTTGCAACCGCTTCCGCAAATAACCGGACAATTTCATTAGCCCATACGTCATCAAGATCATTGGTTGGTTCATCCGCCAGGATAAGGGAAGGGTGGTTAATCAGCGCCCGAGCTGCCATAGCTCGCCTTCTCTGACCTCCGCTGAGCTGATAGGGGAGAAAATCCTTCCTATCTGCCAGCCCCAGCCGCTCCAGCAATGCTGCTATTGCTTGGGAATCAGTTTTGCATACTTTACCTAATGCCTGAGCAAACTCCAGGTTTTCCTGTAAGGTGAGGGCCTGAATCAGGTTGGTTTCCTGAAATATGAATCCAATTTTTTCTGCTCGTAAAGCGGTTAACTGCCGGTCAGTCAGCAGACTGACATCCTGATTATCCAGATAAAGCCGGCCTTCATCCGCTTCCAGTAAACTGCCCGTTACATAAAGCAGCGTACTCTTGCCTATTCCAGAGGGACCTTCAACAGAAATAAAATCACCCGGATTAATGGTTAGATTTACATCTTGCAGAGGACAAATCTCTTCACCCATCATGTAGGTTTTGCTTATGTTTTCAAGTCTGCATATTTCCATATTACTCCAATGCTCCTCGTGTAATAGCTTCCTGAGGATCCAACCCGGCACTTTTCCAGGCGGGATAAATTGCTGCCGCCGAACCTAACAGCACCGCCAATAATATTCCGGTTCCTCCACTTTTTAAGGCTGTTGCTAACGTCCAAAATCCGGACGGCATTGTAAAGGCGTCTTCCAATACCTTCATTATCGGGATAATGCAGCTGCAACCCAGCACGCTTCCCACCAGTCCGCCGGTAAAAGCCATAATCCAGGCTTCGCTCAATATAAGCCGGAATACCTGATTTTTCTGTATTCCTATTGCTCTAAGCAGACCGATTTCCTTTTTTCGTTCTCTGGCCAAGGCGTTAAAACGTCCTACCAGTGAAAAAGCCGCAATCATTAGCGAAGAAAGACATAATACAAAAATAACCTTGCTCATTGTTCCCATTTGCGTTCTCACATTTTTAATGGTTTCGCCAGTCGCAACAGCCTGTACGCCTGGACAAAACTGGTTTATACTGGCAGCCACATTACTGGGATTGACACCATTTGTGGTTTTAATCAGAATGGAAGAAACCTGCTCTTCCGGCGGAGCAGCACTCCATAGATACTGAAGTTCCGGTGCGTTTTTAGCTAATTTACGTGCTACATCAATATTCAGATATATGGTTCCATCCATTCCGCTTCCGGTCGGATAAAGTGTTCCTACTACCTTGAAGGGCTCGCCCAATAACGCTACTATATTGCCCAGAGCAGCCTCAACCTTGCCGCCCAGAACAACTTGATCATCCTCTAATCTGGTAAAAGCCTGCTGATTAAAATATGGTTTTAAAATAAAATCTGTTTTTTCATCATATCCCACCAGGCGTATTTCTTCTCCATAACTGCAGCACCCCCCGGTTAGGGTCTGAGTGAAAAACTGAGGACTTGCTTGTTCAACGCCTTCGATTTTGGAAACCCCGGCAACAACAGATTTGGACATATAGACATTGGCCGGGTCCCCGGTGAATAAGGTTTCATATGCATCTGCCCTGGCTTCGTCGGGAAGGACAATGACATCCGCTCCCAAACGTTGATTAGAGAGGGACAATCCCTCTTGCACAATCAAGAAAACCGAGAAAACAATCACAAAGGTAAATATTGTTAAAGCAGTAATAATAATCGTTAACATGGATTGACTTCGTCTTCTTACGGTGTTCCGCCAGGCCAGGTACCACAAATATAAAACCTCCGTTATAACCTATAAACTTATCAAATATACTCTTTTCTTACTGCACCTCATGCCAGCTCAACATAATTTAATGCTCGCCCTTTGGTCTACATAACAAGATCGTTATTAAACCCAGCGTTAAGCATAGGACTAAAAACAGGTTAACGGCAGCAAATTTGACGTCTGTCATTTTAATTGCTTCCCTTATTATAGCTGCAGGCACCACTGTCAATCGCTTGGTTCCCAGAACCCCATAAGTCAATATAAAGCATAAAAAAAGATTCACCGCAGTAAATTTACCCGTTATGATCACCGTCTTTTTACTGGTTAATACAGCAATCAGAACAACAAGCATTACCGCCGGAATGAGATACCCAATATTGATTCTCATTTCCAGCCACTGATTATTAAAGGCTATAATTGCGGTTAACAAGCCCCAAACAAATCCATTATAAATCAATATAAAATATCTCATAAAATCCCCCGGATAATAATTATAGGCCGGTTAAGAGCGAATTGTTAAACTGCCTATAAATTAACTACTGTGCAAGTCTGAATATTACTGCAACCTTGGTTCCATCTGCGGGAAGAACATCCGGGTTACCAGTGATTTTACCTTGTTTTTTTAAAGTAAGTTCATTGGCTTTATAGGCGGCGTCGCTTGTAATACCAACTGCACAGCTATCCAGGCATAGAATACATCCAGTTTTCAGGTTCGTTGCAGCCTCCAGGTTCCCACCAAATCGTATATCCATAGGTCTCTTCTCATTTGACTTTAATATGTCACTGAATGGTATTTCTTTTCCAAGTCCATTCCAGGTAACAAATACATTAAGCTTGGAACCTTCAACGCTCTCCTCTGCCAATTTCATGTCTTCTAGGGAAATGTTGTTGCCTGGTTTGGCACCTATTTCAATAAGGGCATTGTAGAAATCAAACTGATTGGAAAGTCCTCTTAAAACAGACTTTTCTCCGTTCGTTCCGTCCTTAAATACTACGCCGTGTCTGGTATCTTCTGTTAAGTACTTGCCATTTACCTGGGCCAGGATTTGGATTTCTTTCTTGTCCTTATTCACTACCATGGGCTTGGAGTCTGATATTTCACCCAGTTTAAATTCCTTGTTGGTATCGGTGCTTGGAGCGGGTGTCTGAGTACTTGACTTTGTGCCACAGCCTGCGGCGAATGTCATTATAACCAGAAGTGTTAAGATTATGGACAATCCCTTTTTCATATTTTCGCCCTCCGTTAATTAAAATATCGTAATCGTAAGTATGCTGTTAAATAATTCTTAGTATTGATTCACTTTGTCAGCTGCATCTTTTTTGTGCAAAACCCTGGCCTGCAGCTCTTCAAAGGAAAATCTCCTTTTTAAGAGGATAGATACAATCACCATTAGAGACAGTATGCCAACAGCCGATAAAAAATCGGGTGAGCTTACATCCCAAGCCTTGTCCCCAAGGTTAGTAAAAACCAGAACCCCGGGAATGATTCCAAACATTGTAGCAAGCATATAGTCGATATATTTGACCCTGGTAAGTCCCGCTCCATAACTTATTACGTTAAAAGGTATGATAGGAATAAGCCTCAGGATCAATATGAGGAGAAAACCGCCCTTTTCAATTCCATCCTCAACTTTCCGCATTTTACCTTTAACAATTTTTTCAACAACACCTCTTCCCAGAAGCCTGGAAATATAAAAGGCAACTGTTGCCCCAATTACTGCCCCGATTATGGTATACAAGGTTCCTAAATACAATCCAAAGGCCATTCCCCCTGCAATTGCAATAACCGAGCCCGCTGGTATTACTGAAAACATTGTCATATAAACAATAGGTCCAAAAACACCGCAAGAAGCTATGTATTCCTTTAATCCCTCTGCCGTTGGATTATCAAACATTCCTGATATTTTAGACAAGTAAAAGACCATTCCTAGAATCAGGACAAAGGCTGCCGTAATCATATTCTTTTTGCTTAACCATTTCATTCAACAGCCCTCCATTAAATTATCACCACCTTACTAAGTGTTTTAGCACCACCCAAGAGAATGCCAAAACTGCAAACGATAAGCGTTTCTACTTCACAACTCCGCCTCGGGAAACAAAATACATCACTATTTTAACTATGTATTTTTTATTAGTCCAATAACCACAAGTTATACTATTAGATCAATCAACGCACAAATTCGTTTTGGCCAATTTCTTCTGTAAGCTGCATTTCTCTCTCCCTAATACGGTTCGTTTTGACAATCCTATGCCCTGACCAACCCTAAAACACCAGGGTTTTTCCCGCATTACCCAAGGTTTCTATGATGGTATACATGTTGGTAACCTGCCCGACCTGGAGTTTATCTTTTAATGAATAGTAATCCAGACACGTTCCGCAAGACAGTATCTGCACACCCTGTTGTTCCAGATTATGCAAATGTTCCAATACCGGAGATCCTTCGGTGCTTAAATAAACACCGCCATTTAGAAATAGGATGTGACTGATCTTGAAAGCCGACTCCGTCAGGGCATAAAAAAAACTCTTCATCAGAGCAGTCCCTAGTTCTTCACTACCTTCGCCAAAAATCTGTGATTTAATCAGAATAGCTACGTCTGTTGAAGAATCATCCGGTAGTGTTAACTGGAATGATTCCTTAAACAAATGAATATGGTGTTCTGTCCCCTGCTCCTCAACAGTAAAGGAATACCCCTGGCTTTTGGCGAGTTTACATACATTTTCCAGCGATGTTGGATTATCAACCAATGTTACTATTTCTCCCTCAGTATTTTCATCCATGAAACGTTTGGTCAGGATTACCGGTTGTGGACAGGTAAGCCCCCGGGCGTCAACAGTTCTGCTCATCGTATCATCCTTTCGTTTTATGGTCCAAGGCCTCTAACCGGTAATATATCTGTTTGATATCCAGTTGGTAAATCTGCGCGATGTTTTCCAAGGAATCAAAAAGATGATTGCACGAAAGGCCAGAACCTAACTTTTATTCGTATTGGCAAAAGACTTCCTCAGATTGAGGATTCAATTCGATGATCTGCAATAAATTCATATATCGAATATACTGGCCAAGCTCCACCTCCTTTTATAACCCTTTGTTATATATATAATAATATATTTATGTACATATTAGGTTCGCACTTTTTTCATGTCAAGTGTTAGCCTTATTTTTACACGAACATTTGTTTTTTTATCTTGCAGATGCTATAATTAAACGAAAAGTAGTGGGGGTTTCTTAATGAAGGTCTCATCGGATCTAACCAAACGTCAACAGCTTATTATGGATTTCATTCAGGAAAGAATTAAGACCAAAGGTTATCCTCCTTCTGTTAGAGAGATTGGCGAAGCGGTCGGACTCAAGTCAAGTTCTACCGTCCATGCTCACCTGGTTCAACTGCAGGAAAAGGGTTTTATAACCAAGGATCCATCCAAGCCTCGATCGGTATTGCCGGTCGGGGCAGAAAAAGCACCGGAAACTGATTATTCCACGGTTAGCCTGCCGGTAGTAGGTCAAGTGGCAGCCGGTACTCCCATACTGGCTACAGAGAATATCGAAACCTATTTCCCTATACCGATTGATTTTGTGGGTCGCGGCAATCACTATATACTCCGGGTAAAGGGTGAAAGCATGATTGAGGCGGGAATATTGGACGGCGACTATCTCATTGTCCGTCAGCAGGCGGAGGCAGCCAATGGTGAAATAGTTGTGGCCATGTTGGAGGATGAAGCGACGGTAAAGAGGTATTACAAGAGAGATCGGCATATAGAACTTAGACCGGAAAACAGCTCAATGAAGCCCATTATTTCACCCGAAGTAGCCATCCTCGGAAAAGTAACCGGCCTACTGCGCCATATGTAACATAACAGTAAACAACCCGCGCAATTTAAGGATGATGCGCAGCAAGGGGTGACACGTAATAGGACGCGGATTAATAATAAGACTAACGCTGCTTTCTTATTCTTTTAATATAAAGCAACGAAATGCTTTATTTTTCGAATCTGCGTCATTCTCTTTTTGGGGACTCCCTCTTGTTGTCATCCTGAACGTAGTGAAGGATCTCGCAGTGAAGCATCTAGTTCTCCGAAGAGGATCCTTCGTTGCACTCAGGATGACACTCTACAACGCGTTTTTATTTACTGTGAAGGTTGAGTAAACACAAAAACAGTAAAAAGTCCGCGCTAGTCATAAACGTCACCCTACGGGTACTACTGATGTGCCGTAGACGGCACCAATAAGGTTGCCGCGTCCTTCCCCCTATGGGGACTACTGATGTGAACTTCGTTCACGACGATGTAGCCGCGTCTATCGTTCTCCGTTTACCTTTGTTGCGCATAATCTGTCAACTGTAAATCCTAAAAAATTATAATAAGAAAGGATGCCAGCATTACTGATGCAAGTATGACCTTGAAGGCTATCCCTGAAAAAAGACCTACCACTGCTCCAAGCCCCGAACGGCTGGCCTTCTTCCAATCATTTCCCTGCATGTACTCTCCGATGATGGCCCCTATCCAGGGACCAATCAAAAGTCCGGCCGGGGGAAATATGAAAAGTCCTACAAAACTCCCTATAACCGCTCCATACAAGCCCATTTTGCTGGAGCCAAAATATTTGGCTCCCAGATAAGTGGATATATAATCAACAAACAAAGATAATACTGTAACCCCGGCTATTATGGCCAGGTATTTAGGGGTAACGGTCTGAAATCCATCATACCAGCCATAAGCCGCAATAGCTGCAAATACCAGCGGCACTCCGGGCAGTACAGGTATAAAAGTACCTGCTATCCCTATCAATATTACGATCAACGCAATTACCAGAGCCCAACCATGCATAACACCATCGCCTTCCTTAAAATATACTAGCTATCCAGAATACCTTCAATTAGATTCTTAACAACATATCGGCAATGCTCGTAGGTCAATCCGCCCTGCAGATATACTGCATATGGCTCGCGTAGCGGAGCGTCACAGGATAACTCGATCGAGGAACCCTGTATGAAGGTTCCCGCCGCCATCACTATCCGGTCGCTGTAACCCGGCACCTGACCGTATTCCAGTCTCACATCGCTATCCACCGGGGAACTGCTCTGGACGATCTGGCAGAAGCGTATTACCTCTTCGGCGCTGTTCATTTTGATAGCCTGGACAATATCACCGCGTCCACCTCCCCAGCGGGGATATACCTCGTATCCGTACTGCTCGAAAATATAGGCTATTAGAGCCGCCCCCTTCATAGCTTGCAATACGGTATGAGGCGCCATGAATAGACCCTGATATAGTAGCCGATTGTTGACAAGGCTGGCTCCCAGCTCCTTTCCCAGACCGGGAGCGGTAATCTGATATGCAACTTCTTGTACCAATTCCCTCTTCCCGGCTATGTATCCTCCTGACGGGGCTAAGCCTCCACCCGGATTCTTAATCAAGGAACCTGCCATTAAATCAACACTCACCTGCGGCGGTTCTCTAAAATCAGTAAATTCTCCATAACAGTTGTCTACAAATATAATCGTATTAGGGTTAGCGGCTCGAATTACCTGCACCAGAATATCAATATCCTCAATTTTCAGAGCAGGGCGCAAACTGTAGCCGCGCGATCTCTGTATTAGCACCAGGCGGGTTTTATCCCCTATGCTGGCGCGAATAGCGGGCAGATCAGGTTGACCAGCCTCAGTGAGAGCGACTTCCTTGTATGATATGCCTCTCCCTATCAGGGTTCCCCTTTCCGTATTAATCTTCCCGATTACTCTGCATAGGGTATCATAGGGGCTGCCCATTACTGAAATCATTTCATCACCCGCTCGCAAAATAGCCAGCAAACAGGCTGATATGGCATGAGTACCGGACACAATCTGAGAGCGTACCATAGCGTCTTCACTGCCCATCACCTCAGCATAGATTGATTCCAATTCATCCCGGCCTGTATCTCCGTATCCATAACCGGAGGATGAATTAAAATAAGTATCCCTTACCCGGTGTCTTTGAAACGCTTTTAGTATTTTCTCCTGATTACAATAGGATTTTTCCTCAAAATGAGCAAAAACACCACGTAAAGCTTCCTCTGCCTGACGGATTAAATTGAATGCATCCAATTATTCAGCACCACTTTCATGCGTATGTTTTGAACCACTATTTATCCTGCTATATGAAGCATTATAATTTTCATGATAAATTATAACTCATCTTGTCACCGGCTGTTAATAAACAGTCAAAACATTAATTGTATAGCGTCAGGGTTTCTCTTGGACGTCATATCGATGCCCCTCTAAAACTGAATCTATAACGCTTTTCGCTACCTGCGGATCAACTATCCAGTAGCATTCTCCCGTATTATCATCATAACCTGGCAAGGTCTGTGAATAGGTATTATTGGAGTTTAAAAGGTACTTCATCTGCCATAAGGCCAACATACTTTTGAAAGGGATGTTGGTATCTACGTTTTTAATTAAGTCTGGAAACAGTACAGGTATTTTCATCATCACAGCAGGATTAGATATGTGCTCCAACAGAGCTGCTATAAATTTTTGCTGGCGTTCTGTCCTGCCAATATCAGCACTGGGAGTGGAGCGAAAACGCACATACTTTAAAACTTCCTTGCCGTTCAAATGCTGTCTGCCTTTGGACAGGTGCACATCCGAGCTTGGACTATACAGGTTGATATCTACATCCAGGTCTAGGCCGCCTAATTGATCGATAATCTTTTCAAATCCATAAAAATTTACCACCATATAGTATTCTACATCTACACCCAACAAATTACCCACTACTTCACAGGCTTTTTCCGGCCCTTTATAAAAGTTCACACTGTTAATTTTATAACTGCCTTTAATCGGAGTATTAAGTCGAGTATCCCTGGGAATCCAAATAAATGCGGCTTTTTGTATGGCGGGATGGATACTGACTAGAATCATAGTATCACTGCGGGCAGTAAGTTCTCCCGGTCGTGCGTCAATCCCCAACACCAGAATGTTAATATCCTTGCCAAGCTCGATTTTCTGTTCAATGGATTCAGCAAAAAGTCGACTCCTATGTATTAACATACTTTTATCTGCTACCAGGATAAATAATAATACTAATACCAAGGTTGATAGTCCGAGTCTGTTACTTTTTAAAAATTCCATAAGCCTCACCCAACCGTCGTTTTTCTGATAACAATATTCTAATATTTATTCAAAAAAGATTAATATGATAACAAGCAAGGCAAGATTATTAAATAGTATCCGACCGATACTTCTGTTCGAAATATGCCATATAAAAGGGTTCCGGCTAAAATCCGAAACCCCTTCAAGTTATTGAAGTCATTTTAATTTCACTTTATTCTTATGATTTTGAACCTCTGTAGATTCTGTTCTTTGCATCAAGTTTTATTTCAAAGGATTGATCACATCTGCCGCACACGAGATGTTTGAATTCGAGCACTTCTGGAATATTAGGTGTCAAGTTTATAGTGCCGGGCACTCCGTCGGCATCAATTTTAAAAGTTTTGGCTTTTAAATATGCCTCCTGATACAATAATTCGCTGTCACAATCCGGACACCTAGGCTGTTTATAATCTTTGTTAAAAATACTCATCCTAATCCCTCATTAACAAGCTCTTTCGTTATTAACCATTAATACCATATTATACTAATATTATAAAGAAATATCGTTTTTATTTCATCTCAAAGTTTGGCAAATCAATTTCCTCAATAGTCATTAAATCCTTTCTAGTTAGATAATCACGGTCAACAATGCGCAGAGCCTGCAACCGGATGGATTTTTCCACTAAATTACGAACATATCTGGCATTGCCGCTATGGGGGTGATGATTTGTCGCAAATTCATCTAAACTGGACTTTAGTTTCCATCGTGCTCGTTTGCTTAATTCATAATCCCTTTCCGCATACATCTGCAGAGATATTTGGAACAACTCATCATTATTATAATCGGTAAAATCAATCTGCACGGGAAAGCGAGATCTTAATCCCGGATTAGATTTCATGAAAAAGTCCATCTCATGACTATAGCCGGCCAGGATAACGACCAAGTTGTCACGATAATCCTCCATCGCTTTGACCAGAGTTGCCACTGCTTCGCGACCAAAGTCTTTTTCTCCTCCCTGGGCCAGAGTATAGGCCTCGTCCACAAAGAGGATTCCTCCTAGAGATTTTTTAATTATCTCTTTGGACTTTTGAGCGGTATGCCCTATATACTCGCCTACCAGATCTGCTCTTTCAGCTTCTATCAAGTGACCCCGGCTCAGTATTCCTATATCGTGGAAGATTCTCCCAAGTATCCTGGCCACGGTGGTTTTGCCCGTTCCAGGATTTCCCTTGAAGACTGCATGGAGAACGGTGGGACATGCTTTCAACTGCTTCTGGCCGCGTTGTTTCTGAATCAGGGAAAAGGCCGTTACTTCAGCAATATTTCTTTTGACTTGTTTCAACCCTATCAGTTGCTCCAGTTCGTTAAATGCATCGGTGCGGGTAAAAGAAAGAGGAGCTACCTCCGAGGCTGCAACTCCTTCACTTTCATGGGCAACATTCTTAAATTTCATGGAGATTTCCATTCAATTCACCACTCTCAATATTCTAATTTATTATATGAGAAACTGCTAAAAGTGGTGACACCTGACCGTATAAATCATCCTCCGTTCTTGTTTCCATATTGATAATCGAGTAGAAGCTGAGTAGTTAGTCTACTCAGCGTCCTCTCCTACCGTACGTACCGATCGGTATACGGCGGTTCAGTTGCACCCTTCGGGGACTACCCCCTATGCACCTAGCGGTGCTATTAAGGTTGCACCCTGCGGGCACTACTGATGCACCTAGCGGTGCTATTAAGGTTGCACCCTGCGGGCACTACCCCCTTCGGGGACTACTGATGTGAACTTCGTTCACAATTAATGTTGCTGATGCACCTAACGGTGCTATTAAGGTTGCTCCTCTTTCCTAATTAACCTGCATCTCATCTGCTATGGAAGCAATTTCCTCGATGGCGTTGGCCAGTTCGTCCGTAGCCTTGGCCTGCTCTTGCGCTACCCGTGATGCTGCGCTTACGTTATCATCGGCCTTTTTAACAATTTCCAGTACCAGCTTTGACTCTCGCTCATCCTCTTCTATCGCCTTCTGGCTGTTCTGAAGATGCGTTCGTACCTTTTCTCTATTTTCGGCCATTTTTTCTAGCTGGGAAGAAACTACTGTATTTTTCCGAGCCGTCACACCCGCCTGCTCATTTGCTTTGCGAGTTGCTGTTTCCGATTGACCAATCTCTGCCGCCACTTTGGACATTTGCATCTGAATATCCCGTACCAGCTCCTTGATTTTATCGGCATTCTCCGCTGATTCGGTAGCCAGGTTTCTTATATCTCCTGCTACGACTGAGAAGCCGCGGCCATGTTCACCCGCCGTAGCAGCTTCGACAAAGCCGTTTACCGCCAGCATATTGGTCTGAATGGATACGTTCTCAATCGTATCAACAATCTTTTCAATGCGGCGGATCTTATCCTGCAGGGCTTCTATAGAGGCATTGGTGCCTTCGTAGGATTTAATGGACTCCTGTAGCTTTAACC
>JGI24729J20445_1000463_pt1 | contig 22334 bp, 21 predicted proteins | sample EPASupsiteSAE323_FD_20445 | JGI IMG/M metagenome (IMG submission 20445) | reverse complement strand
GGGCACGCCCGCCACTCCCGTCCCTTAAACTAAAGTAGAACAATGCCCAACCAGCCTGTGTAAGTTAGAAGTATGTTCCTAAATCTTCATTTGACCATCCACCATAACCTGGTCTTCCAGGAGTTCCGCTAAAACCAGGACGTCCGGGGCGTCCCGCGAAACCCGGTGTGCCAGGAATACCTCCCATCCCAGGCCTTGAGGAAAGATTTGTCGCATTTTGCAAGAAGCCTAGTACACGGTTATGTGAATCATAGAGCACAGCTTCCTCAAACCAACCGCAATGCTTGCCTTGCAAAGTATAAACGTTATTCCCTGAAATCCAAGCTATGACTTGACCATGACTACTTCTAATACAATCCGAATCAAGAATCGCCGATGCTCGACCATTTCTATTAAAAATCCAATTATTCATTCCTCCTCCTTAAATGAGTAGTGAATGTGATGCAGGCATACCTCCCCTCACATCATCCTTAATTCAATAAATAAACCACTTCAAACCTTTCGTCGCTTTATTCTTTTTCAACTGTTTCTGTTTTATGGATAATCCTGGCCATTGTTTACACCAAATTGCTCTATTTTCTTTAATCCAATAATGGGATCTACAATCAAAATTCCAGTTCCCGACCGAGGGATAGAGTGAAACTGATTCACCATCAAATATTAATTTCCAAGCAGTTGGAGAGAACGGAGTAACAACTTCATTCCCACACCCACAACAGCATTTATGTACAGCTGTTCCATACACCATTGAAATATAAATTATCCCGTCTTCTATATCGTCTGGAATGTTTTTGACAAATTTATGCTTCATAATTGGTCATCATTTAACAACATATTTACATTTAATGTATACGTACTATGATGTTCGTTCTCGCGATCCTGATAAAAGCCGCATAATTTCTTCCATTTTATTACTGCCAATGCAGCATTTAGCGCATTAAGATCGGCGATTTGGATATTCTGAGAATAAATATCATCACCATTATCGTCTGAAAAAGGAATTCTATTCTTACCTTTTACATGATCTCTCTTCTGCTCATTACTAACAGTAGTCCTAATTATTCCAATTAACGCTTCATCAACAACCTCTATTCCCATCCCAACATCTATAAAAGCTATTTTTGCCTCCTCCAGCTTCTCAACAATTAATTTTTTTAGACTTCCCGTATCGATACAAATAAAAACAAAATCAATTCCGAGTAATTGATCAATGTTTGAAGAATTGATATACCCATGCGGAAAAATATTCTTACGCATTTTAGAATATAACTCTTTGAAGTACTCCACCTTTTTGGGTTTTTTATTCAATTCTTCAATTGAAGGCGCACCTGGAGATCTAAAAGCGTTATGCTGCAGAAACTCGTCTCCATCAAAAAGATGAATTTCCCTTACCGGTGTTTTAGCAACTAAGTCTAAAATATAGGATCCCGTCCCCCCCACACCGACTATTCCAATCTTATAAGATTTTAATTTATCGGATATTTTATTAATCCCAGCCCTGCTCGAGAAAGTGTCAATAAAATTGAACACTGAGTCTTCTTCCTTTGATTCGATAACTTTGAAAGTCTTTGCTGTAACAGAATTGTCAGCTGATTCAGCAGGGTGAGAAATAATTTCAATATATCTTGTCATTTTCTCGTAATAATCCCTATATCCGATTGTCGGCTTATTTGAAAATGAATGATTAGCTACCAATCCACCATCAATAGTAAGATTTATAGATTGGTGTTTGATTTGACTGATTTCTGAACCATCCTTATTGCAAGGATAATCGCCAGCAAAAGAAACCACGTGGGTACTTGGCGTAGTTGTTATATCTCCATTCAAGGTCAGTTCTGAGACGAGAGTCCCATATTTAATTTCTCTTTTCGAATTTAAATAAGGAACACTGCTTATCAACAGATAGCTCGACCTGATTTCTACTTCGTAACCCTCATTTCTTAATCTTTGAAGATCAGAGTTATGATCTATTAGTCGCTGTGACATTGAATATCATTCCATCCTTAACTTTCACTGTATCTCCATATACCATAGTTCCTTCATGTTTTTTGTCTTCACCTTTTTTATACGTCACTGTATAAATTGTAGTATCGTTTATTGAGGCTGTATTAAAAGCTAACTCAACAATCTGAATAAACGCGATTTCCCTGCATGTTACAACCTTTTCCCTGCCATTTACAATAATAGTGAATTCTTTGTTTTGGCCCGGCACTTCATTTTTATGTTCTTCTGCATTCATAATGCTTCTCCTTTTTTAAGTAAAACTCTCCATTTAGAATATGCTGGTAGACAATGTGAAGCTATGCTACTTCACTTTCATCCAAAAATGGAAGAATTTTGCCCTTTTGGGGTAAATTGCTTTACCATTCCGGACTATGTACCGGCAGAATATTTCGACATATCCTGGCCTTCCAGCTTTGTTTCCCATAGTCGTTTCCTCCTTTCTCGAGCCAGGTAACTACCCTCGCGCCCGGATAAGAGATAAAGACAAGCGGGGCGGGGTAGCACCTAGCTAACGAGAAAAGAGAAAAATAACAAGAGAAAGAGCGATTGTCTACCAGCGCTTAAATATGAAGAACTCCCAGGGCGAGTTCGTATTCAATTACTTTCCAGTAATTAAATCGTTCAGGGACGGAATCTGATGTTGCTTAAGGAATGTTCCCAAATGCATATCAGACCGGTGATCGCCCAAGTTAACACCGTATTGCTTTTCGATGGTGCCGAGATGAGTGTCGTCGCGTTTATCGCGCAAACGCCCATCTTCATTCCTAGAGCGATATCCCCGCATTCCAGGGGCATCTTTCGCCATGATCGGTTCCTCCTTTCTCGCGACCACAAGAGGCTCGCGCGCCTTATCACGAGCTTTGTTTTCGCAAGAAAGAAACTCGCCCTGGAAGTACTATTACTTATTGATTGGCATACAAAGAGCTTTAATTACTTTCGTTAGCAGTCTACCATATGGAGTGCCAACTGTCAACTATAAAATACTACATCTTGAATACTCTCAGTATATTGATACCACATCTTGTGCTGGGGATAACTCTGTGGAAAACAACAAAGGGGATCTCGTCGTAAACATATACCGCTTTAAGCTTAGCCTTCGGCAGTAACTGCAATATTTTTCAAGCCGGCAGGAAGGGATTTTGTTTCCTTTTCATTAACTGTATACTCCCACGCATCATAATCAAATGCTACAGCAAAACACCGACAAACTTCTTTCCCGTCAAACTTGATAACAAATCCGCCATCAGCCATGCTTCCCTCCTATCTGCTCAAGAATCCCGACTACATAAACATAGCTTCTTTTCGGATTATCGATGCTTTTTTGCGCAACTATGCCAAAGGCTTTTTTTATCTTCGCTTCCCCATATTTGCTCGTCTTCAAAATTATATCCTCAACAACGTCTGGATTATTTTCCTCAAACACAATCTCCGCGTATTTCCTGGCCTGGCCACACGCTTTAGCGCCATATTTAGCCTCAAGCCCCTTCAGCTTCGCTGCCAGCTCCTTGGGATCGTAGAGCGGCAGTATCTTGTACACCTTCGGCTTTCTCTTCTCATAGTTACCATTCAACTCATCATAGGAAACCTCGATTAATTTTCTCCTGCGCAATTCGCCCATGCCTTTATTGATGATATCCTGACTTATGCCTCCGAATTGCTCAGTAATAGCACGGACGCTCTTTGACCAAAAAGGCTTGGCATCGCTTGCGCTGGAATTGGCAAGATTTATCAGGTAGCAAAACTGTGCTCGGAATGACAATAACCTGTTCCACCCGAACTTGAAATAGTCATTGGGCAGCTCAAAATATTGTTCTTCCCGTATCTCGAGGTCTTTGCCGAGAGTCTGGGTCGCCAAAAGCGTTATATACGCTTCCTTGGCATATCTAGGTTCGAACCTTATCAGCTTGTACCGCTGTTCCAGCTTCTTTAAGACCTTGATTATCTGCCTTCGGTAGGCCGTAGCCGTCCAGCCCTCATAGATTCCCAGATACCTAGCCACGTCATCGTAAAAAAGTGTCTGCTTCGCTTCCGGATTACCGTCATACTTCCAGAGCAGTAACAGGTACACCTCAAACGCCCGCTGGTCCTGTTCTTTAACCATTAGAGGCGCCAAGGTCCTATTCTCCATGAAATCCCAGGCCACAGGCGTAGTCGACCCGATAGAATCAAGATACTTCTCGATCCCCGTATCAATCTTTATCGTCTTAAAGTATTCCAGGAGTTCAGCGGCTAGTTCTGAAGAATTGACCAGGACATTAGCCTCAATGCTCCGGTCAAACGCCGATTCCGTCCAGTTCGAGCTTCCCAGGATAACCATCCTGCCATCAATGACTATGGTCTTCGCATGAGTATAGCGCGCCGGCTCATCATAAAAGACCCTTACTCCCGCCTCCCTCAGTCGCTTATATGCCCGGATACTCTTGACCAACGTCTCCCATTCCCCCACATGCTTTCTCTGGATGAAATCAATGTTCTGATCCAGGATTACCTCAACAGCCACTCCCTTTTGCTTTACCGCAATCAGTGTATCTATCAGTTGATTGACTTTAGAGTCCTTCTTGTAGGGGGATGATTCGACGGTAAACATGATTAGATGGATGGATTTCTCAGCTTTCTGGATAGATTCTTTTACGGCGGGAAAATACTTGGAGCCACTGATGTCGATTACAGCAGCCGGATAACAAAAAGCCCCTGCTGGTATAAGCACTAAAGAAAGGGCAGATATTAACCGTCTATACATCTCTTTTAAAGATTATTTAGATATGCTTTTCTTTAGAAATTCCTTAATATCGTGCTCATAAGAATAATAGGGATTTTTTATAGTCTCTGCTCTTAAAGAAAGCAGACTTACAGATAATTTAGCTAAATCACCATACGCCAAACAAAATTCCTTTTTATCTGGATTGGCATGAAGAGTAGTTGAGAAGAAATCCCATAGTCTATCCACCTCCCGTCCTAAGCAATTTAATTTACCCAGTTTGTTCTCTGAATTTTCGGTTGCAAGAGAATCTTCAATATAGGCCCAAAATCTATTCTTAATATTACCTTTGGTCAATTCGTGCCCATTCAATTGAGTGTTTTGTGCAGGATAAAGCGCATCTGCCAATTGTTTCAAATACCTTCTCCCTGACAAGCTGGCCTGGGCAATATCCTCGGTGTTTCGCGCTCTTTTTAAAGCACGCACTGCCGCTCCTAATACATTAAACAATCTTGTATCCAAGTCCTCCAAGACCATTGACAATTCCCCCGCCTCGTCAACTCCACCATTAAGATAAGAAGAAATTGTCTCCTCAAATTCTTTAATTTGACCAAAGTGTTCTACTGTATCGTACTTATCGAAAATAGTTTTTTGCGCTCCCCTATCCTCCCATTGAACAAGGTCAAAACCGAGTTTCTTTATCTCCTCAAACTCGCTCAAATTCTTGCTATCTTCTTCGCTCATCGAAAAGAATAGATTACATTTCCTTCCCTTAATTCGATAGAGATCAATCATGAGATTCCTATAAAAAAACAAATGAACGGGATAAGAATAATCTACGACGTGCATTCCTAAATAAGCCGAATCTGTTATCAACCTTAGATGCAGCTTCTCTGCAATTTCTTCAGTTATATTCTGGATAACCCAAGCAAAAACAGTAGCGTTAAGATAAGTCCCCATTAATTTGTCTTTAAGAAGACGCTGCCATGGATGCTCAAAGAAAGTTCTTTCCGCCAACTCCTTATACATCTCTTTTGTTTTGGAATGCGAGTATATCAACACATCGCCAATGGCGATTTTCATATGCCTATTACTTTCTTGAAGAACATTAGAGGATAGAATCGTAGTACGAATGGAATCACCATAAATACCGTGATATTTTGTATCATCTGAATTAAATAGGACTGCTATAATCATTATATTTATACGAATAAATCTATTTTAATTAACCATCTCAATAGATAATATCTACAACAGAACTCTTTAACACCGGAGAAATACTGACCGCAGGTATCAATTATAAACAAACTTCTTACTGAGCGTGAACTCAGAAAATTTGCAGGTACCCATTCATCTCGTAAGTTTATTTTCCACATCCCTTGGCAATTTAGGCAAGGGCGCCTTAATTGCTAAAGCATCTTGTTCCATAAAATCTAGCCAACGATAAGCATCAACTAAATTCTCACTCTTAGCAATCTCTTTAAGTCGAGAGAAGCGCTCTCTCGCTACGTCTTCAATAACTCGAATTTTATTTAAACCAACAAACCTCAACACGGTCCATAAGACTCTGGCTCCGGCATCAACAATATCCAAGTTACGTTTAACTCTAATCCCAAGATAGGAAATTTCAAAACCTATATTTAAAACTGCAAGATAAATATCTTTTTCTTCTTTAGGGATTCTAACTTTTGATCTACCCACTAAACTAGTAATCAATAAAGTCTCGGTTACTAAACAAGAAATTGTGTAAATAAGATTTTTTGATTCGTCGGTATTAAAACTGAGGGCTTTAGAAAAGGATAATGCTCCTAATAATTCTATTCGAACACTAGGACCATACTCTTTGGTGAATGCATACAATTTATTTAACTCATACTCATATTCCTCTTCATCTTCAAGAGAAGAAAGGACAGTCCTAATTTTCCTTATTTCATGTATCGCCAAGGAGTTCAAAATCTTCTTTTCGGAAAGATTCTTAACTCCGATCTTCCTTAATGAATTTTCTCTCTTCACCTTAACGATATCATTCCATTCATCCTGCACTTTCCTCAAATACCCGGATGGATATCCTCTTGTTATCCCTCCTTTCTTAGTAACAGTATCATGACAAACTAAACACAAAACTACGAGATTATGCACCTCCTGATTACTAGGATCACCATCAAGATGGTGGATCTGGACTGAATTACTTTTCCGGCATAAACAACAAGTTCGATCAGAATTAAACAAAATCGCGACCTCAGTATACGCCGGTATCTTAGTTCTTTTTCGCTTCATGCAATCCTCGGTTTAATTTAATCTCCTAGTATTAGATGTAGCGCTTAATAATAGACTTTTTTTCTTCTTCCAGGGAATTTATCGATGGTTTAAATACGATTCCTTTCTCATCTACCGACTCAACATGAGCTTTTATCCATTCAATATCTTCGAATCCAAAACCATAACGAGCTAGCCAAATTTCAATATCATCATTCGTTCCGTACCTAACGTAATTTTTCATAACTAGCGCTCGCCCATCAAGAGTCGCTTCATAATAAATCTGAAAAGCGGCAGTCAGCGAATCAGTTAATGATAAGGAAATTACCTTATCCAGGTAATCATAAGTGTCGTAAACAAGGGTATCATAATCTAAATCAAGGACAGAAGCTTGCGTTGAAAAAAGAGGAAATTGTCTAAGCTTAGTATTTGGTAATATTGAAGCGGGAGGAGTATACCTAATCTTCATTTCTTTAAGGGCTCTTAATTCCTGTGTTTGAGTAATTTCATTTCTCTTAACCTGCAAATGTATTTCCCGTCGTTCGTCCCTTCTCGACAAGAAGGAGTATCTTAAAGAGACAATCTCCTTGAACGATTTCCCCTGAATGCGCCACAACATTATGGGGATTGCCGCACTTAAAACTCCCATCTCAGCAGAAGTCAGCTCCTTCCTTCTTAAATGTTGTGTAAAAACAGCTTTAAATGCTTCCTTTATTTTCTTTTTATTAGGTAATTCACAATATTCCTTACCCTGAATTGGCACACTTCCTTTCAATAAATTATCTAGAATGTATTTTATATTCACAAAACATTCATCACATTTGAGTCTCTCAACCTGTGTTTCAGTTAGATGCAACTCGTCATTAAAAGTGTCGTTTCTTATTGCCTCTGCAACATCTTTTAGGTCTTCCGATATGTTTGAAATCTTTTCATCAAGCAAAGATGTAGGGTTCAATTTATACGTATCATTCAATCTTCCCGAGAACGTCTTGACATTATTTCTCCGAATAATAACATATCCATACTCAAACACATTCTTTTGCCTAGTAGTTCTTCCCGCGCGTCCGATTAAATTTCGCAGAGTTAATACTTCCATTCTATTGAAATTATCTATCCAAACCACATCAAAAGGCATATTAATACCCTGATTTAATGTCGAGGTTGCGAAACACATCCGTGCATAGTTCTTCCTGACAAAATCTTCAATAATAAACCGGGCCGTTAATGGCATTGAACCATGATGGATAACTACACCTCTCTCCATCATCTTTATCATAACCGAATACTTTTCTTTCCCTTCTTCATCAGTCGCGCCAATGAAATCCCTCAATTTCTCAATACAACTCATTGCTTTCCCATCACTAAGCTTAGTCATAAATTTAATATACTTATCAAAATCAATTCTATATTGACCACTGTATATCTTTTTCTTGGAAATATAAACTAATATTGTGCCCCTCTTCTTTATCACTCTTTCAACCATATCAAATTCAATACTCGAGAATTCCCGCTTTGCATCTTGAGAAAATGGAGAAAAATAACTAAACCCTCCATCGCTAAGAGAAAAACATATTTTTCCAACAGTATTTTGATTATATTTCATATATGCAGCCGAATCCGGATTGAAATTATGTTTTTCTAACTGCGCTCCAGGATTATCCACAAATGGTTGAGCGAAGACTTTTCTTGCATTAGGGAAGACCCTATCAATTCTTCGAACAAAGGAATCGAATTTCATTCCCCGTATTTCCTCTTCAGATATCTGGGCCTCATCAAGTAAAAATAGATCTATTTTAAACTCCTTCTCAAATTTGAATAATTCTGTTCCACGCTCAGGGGTAATGACAAAAATTCTACGTTTCGTTCTTCTAATGTTAATATTTTCTATAAATGGCAAAACAAGAACCGAATTATCAACAAGTTCAAGAATTGCATAAATATATTCAGCAATCAGCGCTCTAGATGGAACAACAATAACCAAATCACCTTGCTCGCGTTGAATTAGCTCGCGAAATAAATACGATTTTCCAGTACTTGTTGGCGCCGAAAAAGAGAAATATTTCTTATTATGGATATTTTTATACGCGTGAGCCTGCATTGGAGTAAAATTAGCTCCCGTTTCTTTTTTAATCGCACTTGCGTAAACTGAATACACTTCTTCTAAAATACTTTGAGGTTTACTCGTTTTATAAAACAAACCCAGCAAATAAATTAATTTCTTTTCATACTTCTTAAAGATCTCCTTTTGCAGCTCTTTTATAAAAGCTAATTTCTCGAAGTCAGCCGGATTAACAGGCCCAGAAACATGTATTTCACTTAATATTCTTATTAAGGATTCTTCAACTCTTTTCCCTTCGATAATTTCTCTAATCATTTACTTCGACTCCTATTAAATACAGTTCGGGATAACGAAATAGTTGTTTTATTGAATCTGAACGAAGGGCATTCTCAAAAATCAAGGTGGGATTTGTAGAATTCATGGAAAAAGCGGCTGCAAAAGCCTTTTTATCATTTACGATATTCTTCAAAGATTTACGACTGACAAATGCCCGAAGAATAAGTAGTTCCGCCAAATCCTTCTTTTCATCAATGAACTCTAATATTTGCACCGAAGCTTCTGTATAAGGATTATCACTACCGCTAAACTTTGATTCACCAAAAGCGATGAGTTGCCCAGTCGTTTCCCCATGAAAATCGAATCCCATATTACCAACAACTTTTTCTTTCAATAGCTCTGCCAATGGTACTTTCTTATGCCCACATTTCTTCGCTAAAACACATTGCGCAGTATCGGAAATCATGTATTCCCCGAATTCTGAAGTAACTGTGTCTTCAACCTTAGCTATAACTTCATTAACTAACCGAACTATTGTTTTCTCCGCCCGGGCTTTGAAAGTAGCCTTGCCGATACTATCTAATCTCTTGATCCAGCTTGTATCCGAAATAATTCTTACCATTTCTTTAGCTCTCGCATTTACATCATTTATTTTGACGTGAATTACATGAATATCACAAATACCTTTACTCTTTTTATCTGCACGTCGTATTTTTCTATAGGATTCAATTAACATAGCGCCTTTTCAACAAATTACAGAAATAGTAATTTTAAAGTACCTCTGATTAGTCTTGGATACCGGCATCTCTCTTCAATAACTCATTTCTCTCCAAATCTAATGAATAATCATTTAAATCCACCCGGCCACCTTTTTGCGGATCTGAAGAGTACTCTTGACGTCAGCCCTATTCCCAAGGAGTAAAGTTTAGCCCTTATTGGAAATTCCAAACGGAATATGGACTGACGGAATCGTTTCTGCAGCAGATTTCAAGTGATCCATTTGGTCATCAAAGAAAATGTGCGGTTTCAAAATCTCCAAGACCCTCTTTTTCTCAATTCCACCAAGAAAGAAAGTCTCGTCTGCTGTAACTCCCCACGCCCTAAGAGTAGTTACCACTCTCTCATGAGCAGGTGCATTCCTGGCAGTTATAATTGCAGTCCTCAAAACACGCTTATACCTAGAATCCTTTCTTTCTTTCATATGTTCTAATGTCTGAAACACAGCTAATTTTCTAAACAAATCACTAAGAGGACCCGGTCTATGAGGAATTGCTACTTTGTCTGATTCAGTCTGTTGAAATTGAGCTAAATCATGCGTTTTATATACCGTCTCAGCTTCGTCGTCAACTATAACGCCATCAAAATCAAAAGCTACGCGAAGCTCTTGATCACTTTGATCATCTACAGCGTTAGTACGCAAAACTGTACCTGCGGCATGTCCAGCGAGTATCGCGTTTCTCACATCATCAGGATTAGCCGACAAGAATAGGGAAGCATTAAAAGCGGGCATGTACTTAAAAGGAGGCCTTCCATTTAAGAAACCTCCTCGCGTAATGGCTAAAGAATGGGCTTTTATGGAATTAAAAACTCGTAATCCGGTATCTGGATCATTTTTTGATAGCAGAACAACTTCAACTGGATCTAAATCAGGAAATGCTAGATTTAAATTAAGTAGTCTTTTTATAAATGGAAACGCCACGCCTGGCAACAAAATATCCTTCTGATGCTCCCTCTGATAATGTCGATAAAGGTCCTCTCCTTTTTCGCGAAAAATACGGTCACCATCGGATAAATCAAAGAGAGCACTTGAGGCAATGGCAACAACTAATTTCTTCTCAATTTTGTATGGCATAGACGTTTCGTTAGTAAGCTAACAATAAAAAAAACCTTCGCCCTCTTTTCAGAGCGAAGGTTAATATAGAAATTCTATCTTCTGGGGGGAAAAGCATAACGGTTATGCTCGCATTTAGTGATCCAAAGTTAGTACATAAATTGTAACATGTCTTACTATAATGGCAATGAGTTTTTGTTATAGTTTAAGCCGCCGTAGCATTGTTTAAGGATATTCAGCGATTCTCAGCGCAGGTTAGATTAACTTTATTTTCGTCTATTTGAGGATTTCAGGCAGGATTGTTAGTCTAAAAACTTTTACAGTAACGAAAATTGAGCTTCGTCTTGCACCTCTTCAACCTCATTAATTACAATGTCGATTCATAAGATTGTTTAATAAGATCTTTAACTTTAGAAAGTTCAAGCCTATTAGACACCCTAATATGGCCATGAGGGATGTTTATGCCTAAGCAGATTATATTTGTCGTTTATACCTAGCTTTCGTGCATCGACCAAAAATTGGTTTTTTTGAGGATAAATTTTTGCAAATGCTTTTGAAGTTTTATAAACGATATGCCTATTGTAGTATATGGAGAGTTACTGCTCCTACCTTAAAACGTGGCACATAGTAAAATTCGAACCCTCGCGCTCTTAGATAGCGGGCGCGAAGGTTCGAATTGGTATCAATGGCGGAGAGGCAGGGATTCGAACCCTGGGATCTTACGATCACACGCTTTCCAAGCGTGCGCGATCGACCACTCTGCCACCTCTCCAAAACTATCTATCTACTATGCTGGGACGTTAAAAATAAAATGGCGGAGGGGAAGAGATTCGAACTCTTGTGGGCTTGCGCCCAACCGCTTTTCGAGAGCGGCCCGTTATGACCACTTCGGTACCCCTCCTGGAACATATAGTTATACCAGAAAATACCGTCTTAGGCAACTGAGAATTGGGATGAGAGAGACGAAAATATACCAGCTGCCGACCGCGAGGAATACCACGCCGGTCGCTTTACGCGCCCACACTTCTATCCAGGTTGTGGCCTTAAACCATCGTGTCAAGGTGCGCGCCCCGCACGCCGCGGCGACCGCAAACGCCAGCACCGGCAGTCCGGTAGCCGCGCCGTAAATGAACGGCAATACGCCGCCGGACGGATGCTTTAGCGCCAGCGGGATGAGACTGCCGAAGAAAAGCGCCGCGGAAAGTGGGCAAAACGACAACGCGAAGATAAAACCCAGGCCGAAAGCGCCGGCGATCCCCGCCTCAGCCAGCATCTTCCTGCCGTTATAGGTAACCGGCGAAAACACCCCGCCAAATTTCAGGATATCAAGCAGGACAAGCCCGGAAACGATCAGCACGGGGCCAAGTAGCGCGTTCATGAACTGCTGGAGGAAATTCGCCGTGGCGGGGACTTTCAAAAGTGAGCTGATGATCAGAAATCCCAGCAGTGAATACGCCGCCATCCTGCCGAGCGTATATGCCAGGCCGGAAAGAAAAACCAGCCCGGGATGGACGATCTTCCGTGATAAGAACGACACCGCCGCGATATTGGACGCCAGCGGACAGGGGCTGATCGAGGTGAGTATTCCCAGCCAGAGAGCGGACAGAAGAACTGCCATTATTCCTTCCTGAGGCTTGCGCGGATCCGGCCCGTTACGTACTCGATGAACTTCGGCTTATTCCCCAGGTATTCCCAGGCTTCCATGAGGACTTCATGCGAAAGCTCCTTCGCCCCCTCACGGCGCGAGACCACGACTGATTTGGTGTACAACTGATAATCGCCGACAAAGTGGGCATTCTCTTTCTGCTCGACGTTAACCGGAGAAAAAACCACCTCGCCGGACGCCACCTCGGCCTTGAAATTCCCCGCCACCGCCTCCTGCGTATACTGTTCCAGCTTGTAACAACTGGCACAGCGGGCGTTGCCGTGAAAATAATAAACGATGACCTCCGGATCAGCGGCCATGGCCTTCACGGGGAGGTAAAACCCCGCACCGAGCGCGATTGCCAGCAAAGCTCTTTTCATTTATATCCCCATCTTTACGATCGCCGCGTCAACGGTTGCGTCATCAACAGAGGTCTTGCCTTTCTCATACCCGAGATCCTTCAAATTGAACGCCCGCGGGCTAAATCCCGCCTGTTCCAGTATCTTCTTCGCGCAGTTGACCGGACAACCGTCGATCGTAATGTGCGAACAAGCGCCCTTGGCGGTTTCAAGCATCCCCGGCACGGCCGCGCCGATACCCGCCAGGCAATACATCCTCCCTACCCCGCCCTTCGCCAATGCGCGGGCGATACGATCGCTCAACCCGCCCACATCCGAACCGCCGGAACAGGAAAAAATAAAGGTATTGTCCGCCTTACCACATGAACAACCTGCCATATTCCCTCCTAGCGTGAGTTCTCTTTTATCAACCGGAAAATTTCATCGACCGCGAGATTCCTTCCCGACACGCGCACCACGCCGTCGATGACCAGCGCGGGAAGGTTCAAGATGCCGCTTGCCACGATCCGGTCAATATCGTCGACCTTGGTCACCTTCACATCGATCCCGGACTGGCTTGCCGCTTTGCGGGCGTTTTCATATAACTTAGTACAGGCAGGGCATCCCGCACCGATTATCTCGATCTGCATCCTCGACCTTTCGTTTATCGGATCAAAAAATTGAACATATACCCGGTAAAGATTATGCCGGAACCGACTACCGCGGCGAACATAAGGAGCAACTTGAGCCGCATCACTTTTTTCAGGATAAGGAATTCCGGCAGGGACAATCCGGTTACCGCCATCATAAACGCCAGCGCGGTGCCCATGCTTACTCCTTTTTCCACCAACGCGCTGACCATCGGGATCATCCCCGCGGCGTTGGAATACAACGGTATACCGATGAGTGTGGCGATGGGTACGGCAAAAATATTCCCTTTCCCGGCCACCCGGACAAGGAACTCCTGCGGCACATACCCATGGATCCACGCGCCCACCGCGATACCGCCGATAACATAGGGCCAGACCTTCCGGATGATCTCCCCGGTGTAATCCCGGCTGATACGCGCCCGTTCCCAGGCGGTAAAATCAAGCATGCCAAAGCCTTTTTTCTGTGAAACCGGCGTGGCCGCGATCAAAAGCCCTTCCGGCTTCATCATGCCGATAATAATCCCTGAAACAATGGCGATGACCAGGCCGCTGGCGATATAGATCAACGCGATCTTCCAGCCGAACAGCCCCCAGAGCATCACCAACGCGATCTCGTTGATCATCGGCGAGGCCACCAGGAACGAGAATGTCACTCCCAGAGGAACCCCCGCTTCGATAAAACCCAGGAACAGCGGAATGGCACTGCAGGTGCAAAACGGCGTCACGATCCCGAACAACGCGGCAAGGATATGGCCGACATACCGGTTCTTCCGGCCGAGGATAGCGCGCGTCTTCTCCGGAGGAAAAAACGTGCGGATGAACGAAACGATGAAGATGATGACCGCGAGCAGGAGGAATATCTTCGCCGTATCATAGAGGAAAAAATCCAGCGCCTCGGCGAACAGGGAACCCTGGCGCATGCCGAATACGGTATATACCAGCCAATCGATCAGCGGCTTGATCATACGCGCCCCTTCTTACAGCACAACGCCCTTCTATCCACCCTCTCGCACCGGGCGCTGTCCCCGCAACACATAGCGTCCCGCTCCAGATATCCGCAGACAAGCGCAAGGATACGCTTACTCTCGGTATTCTTTAATTTAAGATAATAGTTGGTCCAGAAACCATCCTGTTCGCTGTCAACGAGCCGCATTTCTTTAAGTTTCTTCAAGTGGCGGGAAACACTGGGCTGAGTGATACCGATGACATGCGCCAGTTCGCACACGCACATCTTCCGCCGCTCCAGGAGCTTGATAATACGCAAACGGTTCCTGTCGGCAAGCATCTTGATCGTTTTTACCAGATTATCCATTATTCCCTTTAGTATATAGCAAATCTGCTATATAGTTTACCACATCATGTCCGTTTGTCAATCAAAACGGGGACGTCCCCGTACTTTAGGCCTTTGCCATTTCCAGGCTGATGCGTTTCAGGGCCAGGTCGATTGCCAGCACCTTCACCTTTATAGTATCGCCCACAGAAACGACATCATGAGGGTCTTTGACATATTTCGTGCTCATCTTGGAGATATGCATCAACCCGTCCTGATGCACGCCGATATCCACGAACGCGCCGAAATTAGCGACATTCGTCACCACGCCGTCCAACACCATACCAACTTTGAGATCTTCCAGCTTATTGATCTCCGCGCTGAACGTGACGCTGGTGAATTCTTTCCGCGGGTCGAACCCCGGTTTCTTGAGTTCCTGCAGGATATCTTTCAAGGTCGGCATCCCGATCGAATCCGTGACATACTTCGCGGGGTCTATCCTCCCGATCAAATCCTCATTGCCGATCAGCTTCTTGATCTCCACACCCAGGTCCGTAGCCATCTTCTCGACGATGGCGTAACTTTCGGGATGGATGGCGGAGTTATCCAGCGGGTTATCTCCCTGGGCGATCCGCAAAAATCCGGCGCACTGCTCGAACGTCCGCGCGCCCAGTTTCGGCACCTGTAAAAGTTCCGTCTTATTCTTGAACGACCCTCTCTCAGACCGGCAACTCACAATGTTCCCGGCAACTGTCTTGCCGATCCCCGCGACATACGACAGCAATTCCGCCGAAGACGTATTCAACTCGGCGCCGACATAATTCACGCAGGATTCCACGGTCGCGTCCAGCGAGTTCTTCAACCCGAACTCATTCACATCGTGCTGATACTGTCCCACGCCGATCGATTTGGGGTCGATCTTCACCAGCTCAGCCAACGGGTCCTGGACCCGCCGGGCGATGCTGATCGCCCCGCGCACGGTCACGTCCAGATCAGGGAATTCTTTACCCGCCAGCTCCGACGCGGAATACACCGAAGCCCCCGCCTCGCTGGCCACATACACCGTGATCGCGGCCTTGTTCCGTTTCAAGACATCGGTAACGAACGCGCTGGTCTCCTTGGAGGCGGTGCCGTTGCCGATGGAGATCAATTCCACTTTATACTTATTGATGAACCCCATCACCACCGCTTCTGCCTCTTCTCTCCGGTTCTTCTCATGAGGAAAAATGGCTTTATACTCCTTGAAATTCCCGTTCCGGTCGATAATGACGACCTTACACCCCGTCCGGAATCCCGGGTCAATGCCCATGATGATCTTGTTCCCCGCGGGCGGCGCCAGAAGCAGATTCTTCAGGTTTTTGGAGAAGACGACGATCGCTTCCGCTTCCGCCCCTTGCAGAGCCCGGACGAACACCTCGATCTCCAGCGACGGGAATAACAGCCGTTTATAACAGTCCGCGAGCGCGAGGCATAATTCATCGGTAAAGATCGACCGCTTGTTCTTTACGACCAGCCCCTCCACCAACGCGGTGCCCTTGATCTCATCGATCACGATCTTCCAGGAAAGCACTTCTTCTTTCGCGCCTCTGCGGATCGCCAGGATCCGGTGCGAAGGCAGGTCCTTGACCGGCCCGGAGTAATCATAATACATCTGGAACTTCGATTCCTTGCCCACCCAGTCCTTCATGACTTTGGAACAGAGCTTGCCGTTATTCCAGATATACTCCCTGACCTTTTCCCTGACCTCGGCTTCTTCGGCGATCTTCTCGGCGACGATATCCCGGGCGCCCGCCAGCGCCTGCTCGGCAGTCTCCACGCCTTTCTCCGCATTGATATATTTCGCGGCGACATCCAGCTTGGAACCGGTAGTGCTCAATTGCAACAGTATCAGGTCCGCCAGCGGCTCCAGCCCCTTTTCCCGGGCGATGGTCGCCCGCGTCCGCTTCTTCGGCTTATACGGCAGGTACAGGTCTTCCAGCTTCTCTTTTTCCCTGCACTGGACGATCTGCGCCTCCAGTTCCGGGGTCAGCTTATCCTGCTCCTTGATACTTTTAAGAATGGTCTCTTTTCGTTTCTCCAGTTCCGTGTAATATTTCAGCTTTTCGCTGATATTCCTGACCTGGACTTCATCCAGGCTCCCCGTCTTTTCCTTCCGGTACCGGGAAATGAACGGCACCGTCGCGTCCTCTTCCAGCAAAGCAACGGTATTAGCGACCGACGCCGCGGGCAACTGTAAATCAGCGATGATACTCTTGAGGATGATCTCGTTATTCATTTTTCCTTTTGCTTAGTTTAACGGGTAGGCGAACAGCTAAAAATCCAGCGGCTCAAGGCAATAATAGGCATAATGGGTAAAATAACACGGCTCGTTCCTGCCTCTACCCGGGACCCCATATTCCAGGAATACTCGTACCCGGTCGCCGTTTTTATATGTCTTCCTGATCCCGGCTGGGAACTCTTGCGGAGCGGCGCGGTTGCTCTTCCAGCCGAAAAGAAAATCGATCTTCTTCCCGGGATAACTCCCCCGCTCAACTGCTTCTATTTCCAGGGTCCAGGCCCCGTGGAGCATCATGACATCGTCGCCGCGATCCACGTTCTGGCGTATCTCATCCCGCATCCCGACGAGCTTCCCGACAACCACTAACTGGGCATCCGCGCGCGCCCGTTTTACGGATTCCACGGCCTTCCCGGACAGCAGGACATCAAACCAATTGCCATACGGGATCTTTCCGTAATGGACAGTAGCGAGCACGCCGAGCGAGACCACCATAAAGATACCAATGGTCTCGAAAAGACCCATACCAGCCTGAGTTTTAGGGTTTTTCCAAATGATCATATCGTTTTTAAATATAAAAACCTCAGGATGAATAAGCCGGCCAAAAGGTATACCAGCCAGGGCACCGCTTTGCCTTTGCCGCTGAACAGCTTTATCCCGGCGTAACTGATGAAACCCAGCGCGATGCCCGTGGCGATACTGAACGTCAGCGGCATCATCAGTATCACGATGAACGCCGGCAAGGCTTCGGTGTAATCCTTCCAGTCGATCCGGGTCACGGACTGGAGCATCATGCAACCGACGACGATCAATGCCGGCGCGGTAACCGGATGCAGGAGCGCGCCCGCGGAAGTCTGATAGCCCCCTCCGATCATCCTGATCAGAGGCGCGAAGAAAATGGCGACGATGAATAACAGCCCGGTCACCACGCTGGCCAGCCCGGAACGGCCGCCGGAAGCGATACCGGAAGCGCTTTCGATATAACAGGTCACAGTCGGCGTGCCGCAGGCCGCGCCGACACAGGTGCCTGCCGCGTCCACGAACATCGCCTTGCCCGCGCGGGGAAGTTTGCCGCCCTTCATGAATCCGCCCAGGTCGGCCACGCCCGCCAGCGTCCCGACAGTATCGAAAATATCCATGAAGAGGAAAATGAAGATGACGGTACCCAGGCCCAATTTAAGCGCGCCCGCCACGTCCATTTTCATGAACGTAGAGGCCATGGACGGCGGAGCGGAAACCAGCCCCTGGAATTTGACGATACCCAGGACCACTCCTAAAGCGGCGGTGCTCAACATGCCCCAGAGGATCGCGCCTTTGATATTCTTCGCGAGCATCACGCCGGTCACGATCAGGCCGAAAACCGCCAGGATCACCGGAATACTGGTGACATCGCCCAGCGTAACCAGCGTCGCCGGATGTTTGACGATCAGGCCGGCGTCGATACTCCCCACGAACGCGATCAGCATCCCGATACCGCAGGCAATCGCCGCGCGCAACGCCGCCGGGATGGCATCCATCAGCATCTGCCTGATCTTAAACAGGGTCAGGATGATGAACAATATCCCCTCGATGAAGACACAGCCTAATGCCACCGGCCAGGAAATGCCCATCGTCAGGCAGACGGTATAGGTAAAAAAAGCATTCTCTCCCATTCCCGGCGCCAGCGCGACGGGATAATTCACCCATATCCCCATCGCTATAGTCGCTAAACCCGCGGCAAGGCAGGTCGCCACCATCGCCGCGCCGAAATCAATACCGGTCTGTGAAATCATCGCCGGATTAACGAAGATGATGTAGGCCATGGTCATGAACGTGGTCAACCCGGCGATCATCTCCGTACGGATGTCCGTACCTGACTGCTTGAGGCGGAAAAAATGCTCCAGTATGCGTTGCATATGTTAGATTATATCACAAAAATAAACCGGAAGGTCGCTGAATTACACACTTTGGCAGGATACATACTCTAGTTACTGGCCGGCTCAAGATCTTGGACCGATAGTACGCTGTGCAAAAGGGTTAGATCTATAAAAACCGGGACAAAACCGTCTACACCGGTGTTACTAATCTCCCGCATTATCGCGGGATCGAATCGGACGCCGCTGCCGGTCTCCCGGCGTTTCACATTAATTCCCCCCATATCGATCCCGCCGACAACAGAAGGCTGGTGATCACCTCCGTCTTTCAACGCCATCTTATCAACAAAATCATTTAAAAACACTACTCCCATAGCGTATAAAGCGACAGCCCGGTCTTCTTTTCCATCATGTTTTAAATGATAGATCGGAAGATTAGCCATGATCTTCGCCAGGCTAAGCGACAATCGCTCCCGCCAATACGGATCGTTCTTCGCGAACTCCGAAGAGCCGAAGAATTCTTCCGTTAATCGCGGGAAACGGCGTTCCAATTCCTGATACACGCGCCACGCATACGACACCTTAAGATCGGGGCTATCCTCGAGAAATCTGATACTGATGGATATCTGCCCTTCAGGATCATACTCCAGCCGCGTTTCGTGCAAGTCATAATTCAGAAAATCGTACTTTCCGATGACAGTGTGCGCGATCTTAGCCAGATCATATACCGGGTCTCCGGCCAGATCGCCCCGCGGATCAAGCAATTTAAAATCTCCGTCCTTTGTAAAGAACATATTGTCAAAATGAAAATCCCCGTGCGTAAGCCTCAGTTTGGGAGGCGTTAATCTTTCCAGCAACGCACGGTCATTTTCCAGTTTATCCAGCAGTTGAGGCAGATTCTTATACCGTTTCCCATTGATAGTCAGATATTCCGCGTCAATGATATCGCCAAAAACATCGGAAGCGTCGCGCTTGACCTGGGAGATGGATTCGCGGGTCCGGTCGATCAAAGTCGTTTGCAAATAGTCGTCGGGAACCGAAGCTTCCCTCGCTTTCAACAATCCATCCCTCCAGAAAGTCAGTACTTTACGCAGGCGTTCGGAGATAAAATCGGCGTCTCTCCCATCATAAATGATCGATTGTGTTACTGTCCTCCCCTCGTAAAAAGACATGTCGTAATACGGTCGCGCCCCAACATCCTCGCTGTCCAGGTTATGTCTAATGATCCGGGGGAACGCATTCTGTAAACCGGCCGGCAAACCGAGTAGCCATCTCACCTGGGCTTTGAATTTCTTTTTATCCCTTTCCCACGATCCCGGCGGCGATTCTTTGCGCACCGCTTTTTCCCCGTTATCCGTACGCACTATGCGCAGGGTATTCGTCGATCCGCCTTTTAAACTCACCTTGCCGCCATCCAGGCGCTGAGAAACAGCGCGGATCGTCTGGCGCAGGCTTTCATCGGTCTTAGATACGGGAAGAGTGTTTTTCATCTGGCTATCAGAGGGGACGTTAATACTGCCGGAGGATGCCTTTGACGTAATCGCAAGATCATCCCTCTGCCCGGAGTCCGCGTCTTTCACGATCTCTTCGTTATAAATCTGCCGGATCTTCTCGGCCAATTCTTTTTTCGTGAATCCATCCTCTCCGTTGATATGCTGGATCCCATATCGTTCCTCAGTAATAATCTCCTTGACCGCGGAAGCCAGATCATCGATAGAAACCGGATACCGTTTTTGCGCGTTATCAACCGCGACCGGCTCGCCAGCCTCGATCTTATCCACGATTTCCTTAACAAAAGTCATCCGGTCAGCCCGGTCATTATATCCGAACAACAGTCCGCAACGGATAATGCTGTGCTTCGCGAACTGCTCCGCTGATCTTTCACCGGCAAGTTTGGTTTCACCATAGAAATTAATCGGGTTGGGAGTACTGGCAACATCATAGGGGGGATTTTCTCCGTCGAACACATAATCGGAAGACAAATAGATAAAATGCCCTTGAAAACACCCGCGGAATATATCCACTACGCCTTTATTTAAATATTCCGCGTCTTCCGGTTTATCTTTAGCTTGTTGGGGACTCGCGACTCCTGCGGCATAAATAATGACATCCGGTTTTAATTTCGCGACAAAATCCCTGATGTCCTGCGCCCGGATAAGGTCCAATTTGGCGAATCCGGGAGAAGAAAAACCTGTCCCGATAACAATGTTCCGGTTGTCGCGGCGCAGGACAGAGTATATTTTCTTGCCGACAAATCCGGACGCGCCGACAACCGCGACGGTCTTAAACGGCGAAACAAAGAATGATTTTACGGCCGGGAACCTCTTCTGGATCTTCGCGACATTCTCCGGCGTAGTTTCCAGCACATAGATTTCATCGGACTGACTATTCAAGACATTCTCGATCGCTTTGAATGACAGCGCCTGCAAAAGATTGCCATATTCCAACAGCGCAATTTCGCCGTTCTTGCCGTCTTCTGAAACAACTTCGCCTTCGCCACCATTTCTCAAGTTAACATCTGTCGCGAAATAATACTGTACCCCGTCGAATTCGCCATAGACTCTGACACTCCCATCGTCGCGCCGGCCGATACGCTCGCCTAAATTTATCCGCACATCCTGGTCATTGGCCTGCTCATGACGCGGCGAACGCCCGACACGCCGTCCTTTTTCTCCCAATTCGGAGAAATCCAGTATCTTATCTATCGCGGAACTCGCGGACGCACTGAGAACAATCCCTTCCCGGGATATTTCCCTTAGAAGGTTCTCTTTAAAATCAGCGACAGTATCGATCGTGACCGCGGAATTAGACCACCCCGGGATCTTTTCATCCAGGATGATCGCGATCACCCGCGCCAATGACGGATCGATCTTATTCAAATCAAGGTCCTTATTGAATATGGGGTCTTCATCGGGCCGGCGTTCTCTGCTCGTATACATGAGGAATTTCTTGAATTTCCCCCCTCCCGGCATGTTCTTTAACGCGTTCCAGATCGTAGACTTTCCTACTCCCGACCCTCCGGAGTAAACAAAGAACCTGTTTTCTCCGCCCTCCATTATTCGTTTAAACTCTTCCGCGCAGCGCGCGACATTCGCTTTCTTCTTCTCCGGAGTATCGCCGAAAACATTGACCAACTGGTAATCATACTTGGGGCGGGATTCCATCCACCATTTTACGGA
>JGI24729J20445_1000460_pt1 | contig 22558 bp, 19 predicted proteins | sample EPASupsiteSAE323_FD_20445 | JGI IMG/M metagenome (IMG submission 20445) | reverse complement strand
TACGGAGCTTACGCGTATGGGGTGACGACCATAGTTCGCCCTGGCGTTGCGCCGGAGTCACCAATCGGGTGATTGGTGATCGGGTGGTTTAGCAGACCTCTTATGAGATCCACTCCCAAGAAAAAACGACTTACATCAACCCGAACGAAACAAACGAGATACCCTTTCAACCGTGTTTAAGGGATTCCTCGCCCGCCTATTCGGGTCAGAATGACACTGTCAATGTTGCTTTCTCTTGGGATTAAATTGTCAAAGTACTTGAGTGTCTCTCTCCAAACACTCATCTGCTTTCCTCACTAGGATTTCGGCAGGGTAGGGTTTCGGTAAATGGTTTCCCGCTTCCGCGGGAATGACAAGCTTGGAAATATTACCGGAACTCTACCCCGCCCCCGATTGACTTCCCGACCGCAGATTCCCGCTTTCGCGAGAATGATAGTTGGGATGACAATCAGGATTGGGGCGCACTCGGTACTATGCGTCTCTGAGGCGCATAGCCAGACCGCGATAGGCAAGTATCCGCTATTGCGTACACTCACACACCTCCGTCTGGACTCCCCGAGGGGAGCAAAAATTTTACAGAGAATATTTTCTACTGACCTATAGGACTCTCTCCTATACCCCGATTGAATCAGGGCTCATACGGGTCATTTGAAAATACTATTTGCAACCAGCCAACCGCTTGCGCAGTTAAGCCGAGGAGCATTGTTTGTAAAGAGCATTGTCGAATTTTATTCCGACAGATGAGGTAGCGAGTTTTCAGCCCTTTGTATAACTTTAATGGCTGGATTTCTCTTTTCCTCATCTGTTGAAACAAAAAGGGCATCTGTCCAATGGAGAGATGCCCTATATATGTATGTGTTTAATATTAAATTTACCGTTTTTGGCCCTCTCTCCAAGGTCAAAAACAGTTATTCTTACTCCTGGATTCCCTTCTAAAAAGGAATAGCAGGGTTATTTTTAAAAGAGCTTTATCTGTTAAGCCTGTTCCGCTTCTTTCGCTTTTTTCAGCTTAACGAAATAGTATATCATGTTTGGTTAAATTTGTCAATATTACTTGATTAACATATTGAATTGTATATATGCTTTTAGCTAAATTTAGCCAATTTATATATAACTGTTGTTTGATAATAATATGTCAATATATCTTGACAAGTATATCAAAACGTGCTATAATACCCTTAAATAAGCCAAAAACAATGTCAAAAACATATAAATTATTTACCATAATATAACGAATTTACTCTATAATTAGCCAAATATGCACGAATATGCTCTCACCGAACTTGGCCTCTCCGAGAAAGAAGCGGCCATGTACGAGGCACTGCTCCAAAAAGGGCAAGCCCTAATCCCCGATCTTGTCAAGGCCACCGGCTTCAAGCGCGGCGACACCTATAATATCCTCGCCGGACTGGAAGCCTGGGGTTTAGCTGAAAAGAAGGAAAAGGACGGCAAAAACTACTATGTGCCGGCCCATCCCACCAAGCTAAATGAAGCTGTAGCCGACCAGGAAAAAGAGGTAGAATCAACAAAAAAAGCGCTCAACAGCGCGATTCCTGACCTTGTTTCGATGTACAATTTGGCAATAAATAAGCCGGGCGTAAGATTTTTTGAAGGCAAAGAAGGTGTAATTCAAGCCTATGAAACATTATTAGATATTCGCCAGCCAATATTGAGTATCGAAGATAAAGGTAACATGCTCGAATTTTTTCCGGAGTATGTTAAAAAATATGTCAATAAAAGAATTGATCGCCAAATACCGAGCCGGGCTATTGCTCCAGATACCAATACCGTTAATACTCCTAATCCGACAAAATTTCTTGATTCTCGTCTAATCCCCTCTGCTGAATTTCCATTTAATATGGATATTAAGATTTGCGGTGACTTGGTCCAACTAGCTACATTAAAAGAAGGACAAGCCGTGGCCGTCCATCTTTATAATCCAATTATTGCCGCAAATTTTAAAATAATTTTTGAATATATGTGGAAGCAAGTCAGCCACATCCCACCTAAAAATCACGCCACCAACAATTCTTCATCTGTCGTTTTAAATCCCCGAACTTGATCTAGCGGGAGCATATAATGTTCTTGATCTAGGAGATCGTCAACGAGCCGCGCATGATCGGCCCCTTTACAGACAACCACAGCCGCCGGTACCTCACCCTTATCGTCATCCTCGCCTTTAACTCCGCGGCCCATTATTACGTATACATTTATTTCTGCCTTTTCCCCCGGTTTACTGTCCCACATTTCTTTTATCTTTTTTAATTCTTCTACCCGATAGTTCACTCCAAAATTTTCACGGATATTATCATCCACATACACGCCGCCTGTTTTTAATTTATCAAACATCATCAACATAAAATCATGATAGTCTTCGCCCTCTTTATAAACCGTTGACCTCACCCCCAACGCCACATCTATTTGATCGTCTTTTAAGGCTTCAATCTTCGCGAAGTCTCCGATAATCAAACCGGCCGGAAAAGCGGGCAGAGCATCATATACATCGGGTATTTCTTGTTCACCACGGATATATTTTGCGGAATTTTTAGAAAACAAATCACGGGCGCGATTAAAATCTTCGGACATGGCGGATAACAGAATTTTTCTCGGATAAATTCTTTTTTTATTATCATCAATCTCACTATAATCGGTGGGAACAGCAATGACAGATTCTAATTTGCCGGCAACGGATAATATGACATCTCTTACTGCATTCGGATCGCGCGCCATTTTTTTAATTCTCTCTTTATCATATTTAAAATTCTCTTTTCCTGTTTCACCGTCTTTTATAACAATTGTTTTATACATCACCTCCGCCAAAAATATTTTATCTTCTTCTGAAATTTTTCTACCCAAATCTTCCTCCAATTTCCCCCAATCAATTATTTCTTTAATCAAATCTCTGAGATGATAATACAGCGAATCAGCCACGGCCACATCGGTATAATGTTCATCTAACCCGGCCTCGTGCCTTTCTTCTCGACTCTTGCCACTACCGGGCCCAAATTCCAACAATATTTTCTTTTCTCCCTTACCTTTTAATTTCCTTAGTAACTCAATTACATCAAAACCAAAACGCTCTCTATAGTCTTCGTTGTCTCGATCAACCTTCCAAAATATTTCCGGTACGGGAGCCAGTTTACCTCTTGATTGTAAAACCCTTAAAAACAACCCTTTTCCTCCGGCCGCCGCCAGATTATTTAAAATAATTTCCTGGTCTTTAATATAATTTTTCAATGCGACCGACTTTGGCTCACCAACTCTTAACAAATCAGCGGTCTTTCTTACCATGCCGGAAACCACCATCTCCCTGTCCGATTCTCTATACAAATCTTCGACAATCTTTCGCACTTCATCCGTATATTCTTCTTTTTCCTTACCAACTACTCGCTCATAGGCCTCGCTTAAAATATCCTTGGCTCTGACTAATAGTCCTTCTTTAATTCTCTCTTTCAGGCCGCTATTTTCATCCCCAAATTCACTCGCCAAATTTGTGCTTCTTTGTACTGCTTTTTCCACTAATAAATCATAATTACTCAACAATTTTTTCATATCTCTCTCTGACAAGATCTCACCTAATTCTAATATTTTATCTCCCATTCCACGATCTTCCTCAACGGCGACAAAAGCCGCCACACCTTCTCGTCCAAATTTAATCACAAAATTTCTGATTTTTTCTTTTTCTTCGGCGGTCGCATTATTTAAAAATTGATATAGCCAAATTTGTTCTCGCAAATTTAAATCACTAATTCGTATCCCCAATCCCTGTTTTTCTAAACTGACTGCATTGCTATAAAAGTTTGAATAATCACGCAGAAATTGTTGGCGTATATCATCAGGCGTATCCGGATTGGCAAAAACCAATTCGCGAACGATGTCTAACACCTGTGCTTTTCTTTGTAATTCTTCATCACCCAAATTACCCAATTCAAAATATCCGATAAGCGTTCCCCCTTCGTCCAATAATCCAATCTTCCCATCACCTGTGATACGCAGAGCTGTCTGTGCCTGCTCGGATTTTTCACCTTGCAATTTATATTGCAAATCAAAATATTGCACCACACCCTCGTCAATATTTATCCGTCCGAGCTCCATGAGAAACAATACTCGGCTATAAGCCTCTTGGTCGTAACGACCATATTCTTTAGAGCGCACTCTGTGCAATAATTCTGCGGAGCCAGCCTGGGCATCTATTTTTGATAATGCGTCAGCGACCGTGTAAACAAGCTGCGCTCTTGGACATTTATTAAACGCTTCAAAAATCAATGGAATCGCCTCCTTCATTTTAAAAGTACCGGCATCCTGAATTGACGTTACAATTCCAGTTAAATTTAGATCATCTAAATCCTCACCACCTGAAAATAAAAATTCACTTTGTTCATCATATCGTCTTTCCGATTTAACTTGACTCAAATTAGTACCACTATAATCTCCCGACATCATAACAAACCCATCAATATTTTTTCTAAACAATCGCAACAAATTTTCTCGTAATTCTGGAGTATCTTTTTTATTTATCGCTCTTAATAAGGCATCTCGAATTGCCGAATATATTTGTGTGTCATCTATATTATCATCAATAAGCTTTTCCAAATAATCAAAAACTCCCGTTGAATGTTCGGTAAATGGCGTGTTTTGCAACACATTATAAAATTCATCTAAACGAATACTTTCGGAAAGGGGGTGGCTAAATTTATTCAAATCTTCCTGCGATGCATCTCTTTGCCTAATATCCAACGCTTCTAATTTTTTCTTCCAAACTGAAAATCGGCTTTTTCCTCTCTCAACAACCGGAATTCCCTTTTTTTTACCTCCGATATCCACCATCACCGTTCGCAATCTCTCATTACCATTTGGGCTTAGTCCTGTTTCCATATTATTAATATTTTTAATCATTATACCCCAACTATCTACTATACAGATACTTCGTTACATCAAACTGTTGTAAAACCTCATTAGCCCTCTCCGTCGCGTTCATCTTTATATATTTTACCTTAAAAATACACGATTATTATACCTTAAATAATAATATTAACCGAAAAATTAATCCACAGGGGGTAAAATAGCACTATTTTATAAAGTGGTCATACTGCTTGAGCTTGTTTTCGGTTTTGCATGGTGCATCTACACTACACCACAAACGATGAAGAAGACAACAGACAGAATTCACCCTTGTACGCTATTTCTTAACGCCCCGCGACTAAAACAGTATACAGGCTCTCATCCGAGGTCTGATGACCTCGGTTTCCCCGGTTAGTCTAAAAGTGGACACGAAGTGTCCACTTTTAGGGATATAGATAAGATCAGGGCGATTTTTTGATTAAGCAACTTCAACATTATCAAACCTCTATCATTACATCCCAAAAACTTTTACCTCACCTGTTATTTTGTCTATTTTCACTCCAAATTTATATTCCTCAGTTACACATTCGTTAGTACAGTATTCATGCGACGCATCAAAATATGCTGTATACTCTTTGTCTAAATTTTCTTCCTTGTTAAGGCATAAATCAGAAGACAAATGCTCATAGGTTTGAACGGTCTCATTTTGTAAAAGCTCTTTAACCAATTCGCGCGGTCCGGCCGGTAGAGGCAGAAGGGACATAGTCACCTTCTTTTCTTCTCCCTTTGATAAATATATGGCTTTCACTGCTTCAACGCTGGAAAAATATTTGTGATTGTATTCCTTTAACCGAGCCTCTTTAGTGTTCCTCTCAATTTTTATTTTCTCAAGACAATCTCCATCCTTTACTTGCATAGGAATATTATTTTTACATCCGGAAAAGACGAAGGTGCTTATGAATAGAATGAATAAGATAATTTTTTTCATATTTTAATAAATCATTTATAGAACTTTTATACCAAATTCTTTTAACCGATTGGCTAGCGCAAATAGAGGCAGGCCGACTGTTGCCAAAAAATCGCCTTCAATCTTCTCTATGAATACCGCCCCAACACCTTGAATAGCAAAGGCCCCAGCCTTATCCAAAGGCTCACCGGTCTTTATATAATTATCTATCTCTTCGTCAGATAATTTCTTAATATAGATTTTCGTCTCAACCACTTCCGAAACGGTTTGCCCTGTATCACTGTCAATAAGTGTAAATCCCGTTATCACCGAAACCATCTGGCCGCTAATTTCCCGCAACATATTCTTCGCCTCCTCGATATTTTTCGGTTTTCCTAAAAGTTTTTCACCAAGCGCCACAAATGTATCAGCTCCAATAACTAAGCTACTCACATTTTTACCTGCCACTGCTTGGGCTTTACCCAGAGATAAAAACTTCGCAAGCTCAAGAGGGTGCATATCTAAATTCATATCCTCTTCATAATCGCTCGGGATAATTTCAAATGGCAAACCTAACTTTTCCAACAATTCCTTCCTTCTAGGAGAAGTAGAGGCCAGAATTATCTTTTGCATATCATTTCTCTAAATAAACCTTTAACAGAGGCACAGTCTCTTTGCGCATAATCAATTTATGCCCAGTGGCTATATTATCTTTAAAATCAATATCCAGAACATGATGTAATAACTCCTGCGCCCCCAAGTCGCTGGTTATATAGACATTTTTACCTTCCTCTAAATCAATTATTGAAATAAAGACAAAATCAAAGTTACTCTCGGCTTTCATCTCATTTAAGATACCTACAACCTCCTGTTTTCTTTCTGTTAGCAATTTTGGAACGCCAATAATTTCTATCTGTCCAAAACCAATTTTTTTACCACCAAGTAAAAAATGCGCAAAATCCGCCTTTATCCTCTGTCGCAATTTATCTCCAACCAAATCAGACTTAGCCGCGAACATACCTTCTACAAAATCTGCCGGCAATTTAATTTTATCCTTCAACCATTTGGCCATCGCCACATCTCTTGGGGTGGTAACGTTTCCTCTAAAATTCAAGGTGTTGGAAACTATTGCCCCGTACAGTAAAATAGCCGAGGGTTCGGATATTTCTACACTATTTTTGAAAAATTTCTCTGCAACGAGTGTGGCGGCCGCTCCTACCATTTCCAACTGTAATTTAGCATTGGGAAATTCGTGTAATTCGTGCGACTGACGGTGATCAATTATCTCTTTAACATTCAGCAAATTAATTTCTTTACTTAATCCAGCGACATCGCTCGCATCTACCAAAATGAACTCATCATCTTTTGAAATTATTGGCTTTGCTGGATACTCAATATTAAAACGACTGATCAAGTGTAGCGCCTCAACGCGGGGAGGTGCGAAAAAAACCGGAATCGTGCTTTGACCGGTTTTATTCAAGAATTCTGCGTAAGCCAACACACCGGCAAACCCATCCAAATCCGGACTTTGATAACAGGTGATTATTGTTGGTCTCATAAATTATTGTTCTTCATATTTTGCCTCCTCCGGGAATAGCAAAACAAATGGATAACCCTGATAACCACGTTCAATTTTACCACAACCAAGGCTTTTTAACCACTCAATCATTCCCGCCGTAATTTTATCCGGTATCGCATTTTTATCATCGCCCTTATATTCAATTTCCACAAAATCACCGAGACCCTTGATGAAGTCAACGGCGACTTCATAATCCTTATAGTTCCAAATCTTCCTAATTTTATCCACTGCAACAATCTGCTTAAAATTTAAAGCTAAAAAAATTTTCCTCATTTTTTCAATGTCTTCAACTTTTGTTTCGTATTCATCGCAATAATGGCTCCTGCCATCTGCATCAAAATGCCAATTTTTGTAATTAATGGAGTATTTCCCATTGGCATCGCGTAAACGCAACCATTCAGGCATAGGCCGAACGGAACAAAAATCACGGTGAGCTGGATTAAAATATTCATCCAACTGGCGTTTCTCGCCGATGAAATCGCCCTTGGCCTCCAAAAATTCCAATAACGGCGCGCTGTCTTCTATTTTTACCTGAATTTCTATCTCAATGTTGGGCATACACGACTACTGTAATAACTGTAAAATTAATTTTATCATTTTTTCTTTATTATGTGGGTCGCTTTCCGCGACCAATAATGTCAAAGCCGTAAGGGCGCTCGGGGTCATGACAGCCAAATTAAGTACTCCCGCTTTCTTTAAAAACTAGACAAAAGCATAGGCACCATTTCTCTTGTTGCCATCGGTGAATGGATGATTTTTAACCATAAAATACAGCAGATGGGCGGCTTTTTCCTCCACAGTCGAATACAACGGCTTACCTCCAAAAGATTGCATAATATTCCCTACGATGCCTTGAACATTTCCCGCTCGCCTTTCTGCGCCAAACAATTCAGTTGTTCCCCCTCTCTTAGCCAATTCAATTTTAAAACGCACCAGTGCCTGTGACAACTGTTCGGCGGTCAGAGCCACGGTGCGCTTAGTGGCGCCGGAAGCCGCCAGTTTATCTTTATCATAGGCATCGAGAGAAAACCAAGTCGTCGAAAAGGCGGAGACCAATTCCAGTACGCTTCTATGATCCACGGCTCCATCCGCAGGCAATAAGATTTTTAAATTTTCCACGGCCAACATGAAGTCCGCATAATTATTTTTAATTCGTGTACGGTTTATCGTATATCCTTTGGTAATATGCTCACGAAGAATTTTGGTTGCCCATTGGCGAAAAAGAGTCGCCCTTTTACTATTAACTCTGTATCCAACCGACAAGATCACATCCAAATTAAAATACTCAACCTGATATATTTTGCCATCAGCGGCAGTTGTTGCAAAAAATGCAACAACTGAATTATGTTTTAATTCACCACTGTTAAAAATATTATGGATATGCCTTGATATAACAGATTTATCACGATCAAAAATAGCGGATATCTGGTCCAAACTCGCCCAAATCGTATCTCTATCAACATCGCCTTTCAATTCAATAGCCCCAGTTTTAGCTTGATAAACTATCATCTTATTTTTAAAATTTTGTTTTTTCATAAGTTATTTAAACACCGCCATTTTTTAACTCCGTAGAAAATAACACTTTGCGACAAGTCGTCCCTATTCCCACATGGCATGCGGCCACCGTCGTCGCCATAAATTTAATGGGGAAAATATCATTTCTCAAGGCCTCTTTCGTCCGTATAGTAATATGCGGCAGAAAGGCATTATAACTGTATCGAGATGAATAATCATTGATGTATTCAGGGTCTTCAATAAATTCTCCCGGCTTGCTATAAAGTGATTCTTTTTTACAATCACAAGAAAAGAGTGGCTGCAAACCGTCCATTAAGGCCTCGTGTAATTTTTTTAATTTTGCATTATTTTCTATAATCAACAAAGAATAATTTTTCAAACCCATTTGATCTTTTTCAAAATGCAATCTACTAAATTCGAGCGAAATGGGAGGGAACTTTTTAGCAATATCTTCTATGATATTTTTAACAACTTTCAGCTTATCCGAATAAATACACCCCATTGCTAATGACAGGTGGGGTAAAAAATCATCTTTTCTTAACATAATACCCCAAGTATCTCCTTTGTCCGCCATTTGTTGGTTGATACCTATAATCCTGTCCTTCACATCCTCCGGTGGCAAAATTACCACATCAATCGCAATTTTTTTAGGTTTGACCATATGCGGAAGTAAAAAATAACTTATAATTTATACCCCACCTCCGCCAACATCTCTACAATCACCGCCAGCGGGGTACTGTGTAAAAAATTATTATAACATCCCTCAATTTTTTCGATAAATGAACAACTATAATGCCCCAACGGATCATAACCTTCGGCATAAGTGTTGTATTGCGGATCCTGTTCCAAATATTTTTTAATTTCTTCGTCTAAAATTCTTCTTAAATAAACTTCTGTTTTTACAACCCTGAATAAAACGCGTCCCGACGAAGCATCTATCATGTGTATACCGGTATAAAATTGATAATTTTTACCTGACATACTCTTCAACCTACTAAATGCCTCCTCCTTTGATGTCGGTTTTTCCAAAATTACACCATTAAAACATCCTACGCCATCAAAGCCAATTACAACCCCTTCCCTATATTTTTGTGCCACGGATTCCGCTTTTAATTTGGATAAATGCGCCACCAATTCCTCCGCCTTTTCCGGCCGTCCGTCAAAATCTTCCTTGACTTTGCTCCCTTCTACTTCAAAATCAAGACCCAGCTGACGGAATGCGTTTAATCTATGCGGAGACGCTGTCGCTAAAATAATTTTCATATACTATTTTAACCAATTATTAAAATCCTCAACAAATTTTATAAAAGATTTTTTGTCGCTCTCTCTTTTTTCCTCTTCACTCAATTCCGCCCATGGCCGATCATCGCCTTCAGCCGTCACAAAGCTGGACATTGGATAGCCGGGAACATACTTTTTGGCAAAAACTTTGGCTACACCGTTAATCCATTCTATCTGCGTACTCCCGCTCGCGCCAGTCGCAGGGTTATAATAAGCAATGGAAAAATCCCAAATAAATTTTTTATCGACAGTTGTATATTTATCAAAAACCTCTCGCCAGTGACACAAAACCCCTTCATCTGTATTCTCATTTTTACCATTTTTGAACCTACGCACATTTACACCTGGCTGTTCATCATCTGGTAAAAAATTGGTATGCACCGCCTCGTCCACTGCGATGGTAATATACCCCGACAAATCGCCATAAAATTTGGCCTTGTGAACTGCATTTTCCATAGCGGAATTAAATGGTTCTGACGCTTTCTCGGTTATTCCATTATCCGATAACGATACCAATTGAATATCAGAAAAACCATCCAAAATATATCGATAGCGTTCTAACTTTGCCCGATTATGAGTAGCAATTAAGATTTTTATCATAATTAAATAACAATCTTTCTATGTACTAATGATACCGGGATTCCCGACATTGTGTCAAAGTGCACATCCCTAATATTTTCAACCATTTTAAACACACTCACATCACCCTTAATCTATTGGCAAAATTAAACAAGAGCCCCTAGAAAAGCAAAAAGTGAGCGGTTAAACTCACTTTGTTGCGAACTGCGGAGAGGGTGGGATTCGAACCCACGGTGCCTTGCGGCACACGACTTTTCGAGAGTCGCACGATCGACCACTCTGACACCTCTCCATTTTCTAAAAGGCCTCCAAAAGAGGCCTTGTCGGGCTGACAGGATTTGAACCTGCGACCTCATGCACCCCATGCACGCGCGCTACCAACTGCGCCACAGCCCGAAGTAATTTATGGCCTATCGATTTGCCCATTATACAGCAAAACCACACGAAAAAGCAATATTTGCCTATTTGATCAACTTCTGTTAGGATGGCCAGATACCTAGTATAAAGCTATGGAAAAGGTCAAAAAAACACCCTCCAAGACAAACCATAAACCCATTATCGCACTGGCCCAGATACGATATTTTGACCATGCCAAAAACGACAATATCGCAAAAATCAAAAAATATATAGCGCTGGCCGCCGAGGCCAAGGCTGACATTATCTGTTTTCCCGAAAGCTGTATCCAAAAGGATAAATATCTGAAAATCAACAGCGAAATTATTAAAGAGATCTGCAACTCGTGTAGGGATAATAAAATCTGGGCGATTATTGGTGATACTTTTCAAAAAAACAAAAAACTTTACAACATGGCATTGCTGATAGGTCGACAGGGTAATATCAAAGGAAAATACAGTAAAATAAACCTATACGGCGACAACATCGAAAAAGCGGGTAATAAAATCTTTACCTACCAAACCGACTTCGCCAAAATCGGCATTGCTATCTGTTGGGATCTGGCTTTTCCCGACCTATTTGTAAAAATGAAAAAAGCCGGCGCGCAAATTATTTTTAATCCATCATACTGGTGCTACGAAGACATTGTTCACGAACAAGACCATAAAGCGCGCGAGCTTATTCTTGTAAAATCACTAATACAATCCCGAGCTTTTGAAAATCTTCTATACGTTGCCTTTGTCAGCCCGCTCACTAATGAAAAAGATTTAATCTCCTACTCCGCGATTGCGGCCCCACATAGAATCCTAAACTCAATTAAAGATAAAGAAGGTCTAATAATCCAGAACATCAATTTGAAGGATATAAAAAGATTTGAAAGGCTTTACCCAAATAAAAAAAGAACCACCCGCTAAATGCGAGTGGTTTTCAATTCTATTTACTCTTAATCTCAATTGACTTTTTCTTCAAATGTCTTAGTGCCTTCTCAATCAACGTGGAAAACTCTTTCTCAAAAAAATCATAGGCCGGACCGGAATTTACTTCTATCAATACCCACTCGCCATTTTCTCTTTTGGCAAAATCAATGCCACATATTTGAATGTCTATTGTCTTAGTCACTTTTTTAATAATTTTTTTTAAACTTTTATCAATGTCAAATTTTTCAAATGACTTACTTGCCACTCCGGTCGCCTTCCAATCGGAACACTTTTTTAAGGCGGTCTGTACAACCTTGCCACCTATCGTCATAACACGATAAGAATCTGACAATACAAATTCTTGAGCGATAATCGGAAACCGATCATCTCCTCTTTCCCAGAATTTTTTTACTATTTCTATCGCGCCGTCAATGTCGTCCGCCTTATCAACGAATTTACCCAAATACCCTTGGACTCTTTTGATGATTATAGGGAATTGGTTAATCTTTTTTATTTGTTCCCTTGCACTAATCAAATCGGAAGACAATAAAAATGTTTTGGGTACAGGAATACCGCTTTTTAAACATTTTAAATATAAGAGCCACTTATCTTCGGTATAATAATACGATCTGCTGGTTTCAACGACCGTGAACCCCGCTAATTCTAACTGCTTGGCTATCTCTAAACTTAAATAATCAATCTCGTCATTATAAATAATATCGCAATCCTTTGCTTTTTCCGCAATTATATCTACATCAAAATCTTTGGTCGGATTTATTAAAACAAGATTTACCCCAACTTTTTTAGCTATCCTTTTAAACGTCTCATCCTCGAGAGCCGGAATACGAGAGTTTGTAATGTACCCAATGGTCGGTTTGTACATAATGATTAGTTATATATCTCTTAAATGACCCAATACAACTATTAAGCCAACAAATATCCACCGTCTACCACCATCACCGAACCTGTCATATATGCTGAGGCATCACTCGCGAGAAACAACGTCGCGGTAGCGATATCATCCGGTGCACCAAACCGACCTAGGGGAATTTTAGCCGTAAATTGTTTAATAGATTCTTCCATATTAGCACCACCCTTATTCATCTCCGCAACACCCTCGGTGGCTATCCCACCCGGAGCGATAACATTCACACGAATATTCTTTTTAGCTATCTCCAAAGCAAAGTTTTTAGTAAATCCCAGTACACCATGCTTACTAGCATCATAGGCGGAAAGCCCTGCCATGCTGGGGTGTATTGCGTCGATAGACGCAATATTAATAATGTTGCCACCACCATTTTTTACCATCACCTTGGCGGCTTCACGACAGCATAAAAATACTCCACGCATATTTACAGCCTGTACTTTTTCCCAAAATTGCAAATCCATTTCCAAAACCGGCTTGTTAGGGAAAATACCAGCATTGTTAACTAAAACATTCACTCCACCAAATTTTTTAGCAACCAAAGCAATTATCTTTTTTACATCCGCCTCACTGCTTACATCGGCCTTACAAAAAACCGCCTCAATTTTAAAATCTCTCTCCAAAATTTTTACTTTTTCCTCCCCATCTTTCTCATCTATATCGGACAATACAACATTTGCTCCGGCTTCCGCAAAACGCCGAGCAATTCCATAACCAATACCCTTTGCTCCACCAGTGATAACTACTGTTTGTCCTTTAAAATCAAACAGCTGTTGGATTGTTTTTGGCATAAAAAAATTTTATATTACTATGTGTATAATATATTAAAATCACCCTATTGCATAGGGTGATTTTTGGCGGCGTGTGATTGACGGTATTAGAAATGACTGATTATCTCGCTAATATCTAAAATTATTTGTTTTTCTATTCGTATAATTTTAACATTTCCTGCAACTCTTCAGCCTCTCTCTGTGCCTTTTGTTCTTCAGTTTCGATTGGTGTTTCTTTCGACATCTTATCTTTTACTTCTTTAAAAAGTTTGTCGACTTCTGCTTCGACCAATGACCCTCCTTGTTTGGCGAGACTACGCACAGTATTTAAACCATAGCCTGCCCTAATATTTTCTTCCAAACGAGCAATTGCAAATATCCTTACTTCCATTTCTGGTACGCCCAAATTCAGAAGTTCTCTAATTAAATCACCCTTATGTCTAGTATTTTCACATGCCTGAGTGAATTCTGGCCTACCTTTAATTTCGTGTTGTTCTGTTATTACTGTTTCTCGCTGACGAGATATTATTTCGAGCATACTATAAAAACACTAATTATACTGTTATATAGTATAACAAAATAACCCTAATGTATAGGGTTATTTTGTTTGCGGAGAGGGTGGGATTCGAACCCACGGTCCACTTTCATGGACGACAGTTTTCAAGACTGTTCTCGTAAACCACTTGAGTACCTCTCCATTCCGCGATATATTTCTGCGTTATCTTATCATAAATAGGCCAAAAAATCAAGATAAGCCATCTTTTTTCCTCTTAATAATTCCCAACAAAAATATCCCGCCTCTTTTTACGGTCGCCATGGCCAACACCCCTCTTCCGCGTGCTAACAGACCTAGTAACAAGGTGGTAATTCCACCGGCTGTAGCAGTTAAATATTTCTCTGCCGTCTCACCCGTACCACTTGAAGTTAAAATTGTATTCTTCTTAATTAAGTCCTCTGACTCCCCCGTCACCACAACATCCTCCTGTCCGCGAGGCCAGATCTGCCATCCGCCTTTCACAGCCTCCAATACCCCAGTAATTTCCACCAGCTCACCCTCCTTAAACTTTTTCTTATCAATTTTCGCTCCTTGTTTAAAATATATCACCGCCTCTGCCGCGCCGTTATCCACGTACATAAAATTGGTTTTTATTTCCGTAATTTCTCCCGCAATTTTTACCATTCCACCCTCTGATTCCTCGCCTAAATCCTCCTGTGCCAACACCGTTGATGACACTACATGTGCGGAAGACAAAACAGTCACATCACCTCGCCCCTTCATCTTTATTCGTTTAATTTCCCCTGACATAGAAATCTCACCCCGTACCTCCACCAAATCCCCAACCTTCAACGCCGGAAAATCTTTCTTATATTGATAAACCTGAATACCGGACGCGCCGTCGGAGATATAGAAATACTGCGAACCAAAAATACCGGGTAAAACACTCACCACACCCTTCGCCTTCACCAGAGCGCCCTTGGCCAAATCACGTGCATCTAACAACGACACACCACCCGTCGGTACCCATGTTTTACTAGAAGATATTTTTACTCCTTTTACCTTCGTAACATCTTTAGTCACAACCATCGTCGTTGAAGCAGTGGTTGTCGCCACAACCAACAAACCCGGATTGGGGTTATTTAACCAATGCCCAACCTTTCCAGAGATATTATAACCCATGCCGCTTTCTGCTTTGCCGTACCTTACCGAGTCCACAATATTTTTATCGGGTGTCTGTAAATCCACCCGCCCACCGGCATTATCTAAAGCAAATTTCGTCACCGCACGTTCAAATACCAAAAACCCTAATGGTAATATTTTCGTCTGTTCCGGCAACTCATAATCTTTTTCACCATATTTAATAATCCAACCAGATAAATCAATCGTGCTCGAACTGGTGTTGTATAGTTCAATAAACTCTTCATTATCATTACCATCCGGATTAGGAACAATTTCACTGATAGCCACCCCCGAATTATTTATTGTCATCCCGGGCGCGATCTGAATTTTAAAATTTTTAACACCAACCGTGCCGGCAGTGCTGGTAGCGGAAACACTGATTGTAAAAATTCCGGAAGTCGCGTAACTATGCTCTACATTAGCGCCATCCAAATTTACCCCGTCGCCAAAATTCCAATTGTAAAACAAAATTCCACCACGCGGATCGGCTGATTCGACAGCTCCAAAAATTAATTTTTCTCCCGGACTCCCCTGTGACAGTGCTTTTACTCGCCACGATACTTTCACTGTATCTTTTTTAACACCCGGAACACTTTTTGTTTTAATCGTAGAGGTGCTGGCACCTGTCACTGACTCCGTCGATATCTTTTCAAGTTGCTCCGGCAGACTAATTTCATTTTTCATCCCAGAGGTCAAAATTTTTGTTATCGCCCATTCCATCCCGCCGTCTATTTTCCTAGCCAACGCCTCACCTTCATTTGGTAAATTTTTATTCTCCTCACTATAAACTATTTGATCAATCAATTTTCCTTCCGGATTTTTTAAAAATACCGTATCACCATCATTATTTAAATATATGACCGACCGCAAATCGATTTTAAACCAACCACCTGATAAAATTTTCCCACTCATGGCCTTGCATGTGGAAATGGTATTGCGAGAATCACAAATTAAACCACCAACCAGGTCCAGATCATAATTAGTTGGGTTAAATATCTCCACCCACTCATTACCGACCTCGGGATTTGGCACAACTTCATTCAATTTTATCTGGTCCCAAATTTGTGAATTATTAACTTCCGGTACAATCGGAGGCTGACTTTGCACCACCGGGGGTGGTGGAGCCACATTTTGTTCTGTATCTTCATTGCCAGCATTACCAGGAACACTATTCGCCTGTCCCACAGTATTTCCCGAAGTGTGTTCCTGCCAATTTACTGCTGTATAGTCCGCCAAAGATGAATTTTTTCTCTCTAAAGAAAAATGTGGGGACGCTATGTATGTAAATTTTTCTATAAAATTTCCATCACCATCTTTTAACCCGACCTCTTCGCCATCTTCCTTTAAATTCGTCCAGCTGGAACTAAAAATAGTGGCTAAGCCGGGATACTTTGATAAAAATTTTTCATCATTTTGACAAATGACCGCGTATTCTCCAGGTTGTAAAATATTATCCGCCGTTCCAGTCGCGCTCAATTTATGATTTGTGGTATTCTCCCAAAATTTCCAATTCGTTATATCCACCACCTCATTACCTTTGTTCCAAATTTCTACCCATTCAAATCCTTCCGGCTCATAGGCGCCAATTTCGTTTATTATAACATCGCTATTGGCGGCAAATATATTTGGTAAGAAAACAAAAAAACTGCCAACGACGAAAGCAGTTGTTATGATTATTTCTATCCTCCTCATAATAAATTCAAAAAAATATTTTAATAAGAATATTATACCAAAAATGTCACAACAAAAAAACACACGACAAGTGTGCTTTTTTAAAATATTCATACTTTTAGAACTCATAGAAATATACAAGTGCTAAAGGCGGGACCTGTGAGATTTGTGAGCTCCACAGGCAAAGCTCGGATCGTCCAGAATAGACGACCAAAGGAAGGAACGAGGTGAAAGAGGCCAGAACACTGTGGGGAGGGGTGATCAGGCCTTGGGCTGCGGTGCTGCAGCTGGTTCTCTCACGCGAGGGAACAGAATCGGATCGAGCAAGATCTTGCCCCTCAGTATGCAGAGGACATCGGCGATGGGCAAGACTTTCCACTCGCCGTCGAGGACACGGAAACGAACAAAGATCCGTCTGTCCTCTACTCCCCGATACTCGATCTCGTACTCCGGAAACACCCTCTGCTCCCCGAAGTGAATGGTCGCCTGATGATGCAACCAGCTCCTCCTGATGGGCAAGCGGACGATTATCGCCCAAATAGGGAGGGATGCCTCTTTTGTGAAGAATTTCCCGCAGACCTCTCCGCCCTTCAACCAGAAGACGAAAATGGGTGGAGGATAGCGCAGGTTGTGCTCCCAATAGAGGCGGAGCCATCTATAGACTCCACCGGACTTGTGGGTAATGCGGCGGATGAACCACCAGATACCCGCCATGAGGGAGGTGAGGTAGAAGAGGACGGTGATGTCAGTAGGACGGAGAGCCACAGTGAGGCCACTGCTGATGAGGTGGTGAACGATGGCGTCCCACATAGCAATGGCCACCAAGAAGAGGCCTATGGCGACGAGCAAAACGAACGCCGTCACCGCCCCCCATTTGATGGGCTCGTTTTCCCGGACCAACTGCGTGTCGATCATCTTCGACTCCTCCACGACCAGCACCTTGCCGGTCTACGTTATGTGCCAAGCGAGATCTCCGGACTATCCGAAAGAATCGCTATAAACACGTAAAGAATACCACCGAGCTAAACTCGATGATTTGACATCATATCACTCTTTCATCAATTAATCAATACCAAAACAGTCTGATAACAAAAAACCGCCCTATTTAGGCGGTTTTTTGTTATCAGTTTCGTTAAAACCACGTTTTATTATCTCTCGTACGCCCCCATATCATACCCGGCCCCTTGTGGTCTCGCCACCTTATTCAAATCATCCGCTAGCCCATTGTTTTTACCGGTATTTACAGCCGGACTGTTGGACTGAAGTTGAAAATCAGCATTATCTGATCTGGACGGAGAAACGAACTTTGGATCAACAGAGATGTTGCCTGTACCTAACTGTCCAATTTCCGCAGCAGTATAATTTCTCCTATTTGCATATACCTGCGTTCCGCCAGCCGGTCTATAGAATAGGTTATTCTCCAAAGTGGCCGTCACGGCATCGCCAAAATATACAAATCCACCCCCATTGGCGATAATTGTATTGGTCATTTTTACAGTCACCGGGGTCGCCTGCTGATACTGTACATACATAGAATAATTATTGCGATTTGGGCTGTCATATACTGTCACATTATTAATTTCAAATGTGGAATTAGCTGTTGGTACCTGATCAATCGTAATTGCCGACCAAAAACCACTTGGTGTCACGCCGTCGTCTTCCAACGACACTCCGGCAATCAAAGTATTTTCCAACTTGCTATTTGTACCCCACATTTTTACGCCATCTCCCCTGTTATTTCTCACTACACAATGGTGAATGTGGGTATTGGCTGATTTAGAATCAATCCCATCACCGCGATTGTATTCTACTTTAGAATAGGCGATCTCGATCGGACCATTACTCTGTTCCAAACCGAAACCATCCGGACGGGCATATGGTTTATCAATTGTATCGTTGGCCACAGCTGGATCATCTGTTTTGCCTTGATAATATCTACCAGAATAAGACATCTCGGAATTTTTGATAAGAACATTTCTCCAGCCGCCAACTTTTCCAGCTGGACCACCGACCGATCCGAAGCCGCAGTACGTTAATTTACTATTCAAAATCTTCATATCAATCGCATCACTCATGTTCACACAAATTTCATCAATGTGATGAATATACAAATCCTTCAAAACAATGTGCTCAGCCGGGCCACTGGCCGCGCTAATACCCTCGCGGAATGCCGCGCCGTTGTTATTGGTAATTTCAATATTTTCTATTTTGATATAGCTTCTATTGTTTAAGAACATTGCCGCATAAAGATTGTTACTGCCGGCAATCACCGGTCTATTCCCTTCTTCGCCTTTAATAACCGTCCAACTAGCTGCAGTACCAGATGGCGGACAAATGACATCACCATCATCACCGGCGGAACAATCACCAAAACGAGAGATGTTATATCGTCCTCCCAAAATCACCAGTGTACCCCCCGCCTGCATGTGGCGCACGCCATATGCAATGGTTGCCCATGGTTTTTCGCGTGTACCAGCATTGGAATTACTGCCGGTCGGGCTGACATAATATGTCGGGCCGGTGCTTACGGAATTATCATCAGCACTCGGTGCTGGTGTTGGAGTCGGGGTTGGTGTAGGAACTGGAGTCGGGGTGGGTGTTGGCACTGGGGTGGGGGTCGGCTCTGGCGTTGGTGTAGGTGTTGGAGTTGGTGCGGGTGTTGGTTCTGGGGTCGGGGTTGGTGTAGGCGTCGGAGCTGGTGCTGTTGCCTTCCACTTGTTATATGCGATATTTAATAACGGTAAAAATTCTCCGGTCGCTTTTAAATTGCCAGCGCGCGTCGGATGATCATCACCACTGCTCGTCGCATATTCAGAAACATTTGGATTAGCATCATTATCTCCGTTTATTATATGTTGAATAACCCCATTCCAATATCTGTGATGATTTCCAGAAGCTAAATTCAAATCATTGGTATTGTTATTTCCATCATTGGTAGTTAGGACATCATAGAAATCAAAAACAAATACATTGTTGTATTGATAATTCTTCAACCAATCATTCACTAACCACTCGTTCAACGCACGCGCATTGGCGGAATAGGTCGCGCTACCAAGTGGCGGTGCAGTTACGATGATAAATAATTTATCCTGTCTGGTTTTAAAATATTCCAATATGTCAACATATATTCCCTTGGCATTGGCCACCGTCATATATGGTGAGGAGGCGCTCTGACCTTTTAGAGGATTACTTGCGATACTTGGAATTGGATCATTTGGACTACCCGATAAAGCGGAATTAGGATAACAGGATTTTATCATTACAACCTGGTTTTCTCCTGCAGGCGCGCTCCCTAATCTGGAGTAAGAAGAATGCTGGCCGCCTTCAGAATACAGTGTCGCTAAATATGTCGCGCTATTCTGACCTCTAAACCAGTTATACCAATGGCCAATATCAGTATTGTCACCAATACCACTAGGGCCCCAGCCATAGTTGGTGTCACTTAAAAAGTAATTATTATCGCGTATAGCCTTCCCTAACTCTCCATTACTATCGCTTAACCAATTCTGGCCGGTGGAATGATGTACAAATACAGCTCTTACTGGTGAAATTGGTTTATTCGGATTTAAAGTAGTTGGCACCGGAGTAGGAGTCGGCTCTGGTGTTGGTGTGGGGGTTGGAGTCGGTACGGGTGTTGGTTCTGGAGTCGGAGTTGGGGTTGGAGTCGGGGTCGGAGTTGGTGTGGGAGTTGGTACTGGTTCTGGAGTCGGAGTTGGGGTTGGAGTCGGGGTCATCATGCCTCCACTCTGGGTCCTGTCCACCAATTCTAACTGCTTACTGGTTATTGCCTCACCCAATTCCAATCCTTCTATAGCCGCGGGTGTTAAATTCTTAATAAATCTAGTTTGAAAAGCATTTTCTGTAATACCACTGGCCGTCAATTCATGCTTAACATTGTTTTCATCAATATAGTAAACTATTTTATTTACTCTCACGGTCATACCGGCATGAGCTTTAGCTGTGGTAATATCTGATCCCCTATTTACATAATTTGGCCAATCAGAATCATTAATCACTATTGGATTAATTCTACTTCCATACAAACCAAAGGCCGTTTGATTGGTAATTTTCGTTAGAGTATTGTTTGGTTCTATCACATACCATTGATCAGACGAAGCGCGTTTTACTACATAAGTACCAGGTCGATAGTTTACACCGCCTGGATAGCTGGCTGGAACGGACAATGAATCATAACAATCTTGAGAAATTAATTTATAACCGCTATAGTCCGTCTGCCAGGTTTTAAAAACATAACCACTAGGAAAATACAGCACCTTGTTGTCATTGTTAAGTATGTAAATAGCTGATTTTCCCTGCACCTTGACCATATCCCCAGAATACAAAGCCGGACAAACCTCATCAGCCTTGGCCAAACTCGGAATCAAGGCATTTAAACCCACAGACCACATGATTGTGGCCATAACTAAACAAAAAACTCCCACTTTCTTTAACCTATACATAGTTAAAAAATTAATAAATTATATTTTATACTTTTTATTCTAACAGACAACTAAAAATTGAGCAAATATATCTCTTTTGGTATTTTAAAATGAAATAAAAAACAATTTCATTAAAATTTAATCATTAAAAATTAATTTTTACTAAATTTTTTACCTAGTTGTATACAATAGTGTACACAACTGTGGATAACTTGGTGCATAATCCACAACAAAAGTGGATAAAAAATACCATTTATTCATTTTTTTCTTCAGTGGTTAGCAAAATCTCTATTTGTGTACACTAGTGTACACAAATAGCTTGACAAAATGAAAAATACATGATATAGTACATAGCGTAAAGCAATGCTCTTTACACAACTCAACAAACTGACCAAACTGCTATAGAAACTTCAAGAGAAGCAGGCAGACCACTAAAATATAGCTAACAAGCTAGAAAACAGTGGCTAGTCGACTTCTTTACAGGTAACCTCACAATTTTTGTTAGAGTGGCTCAATGAGCCAAACTAACGCCGAGGTAATACCCCTAAGCGGTTGGCGGTTCTTTGTCTGAGTGATTGGTATAAGTCGTGGCCTTATCTGGCCTGATATACCTCGCTACAGACATTTCTCAGGGGCGAGGGCCACAAATCTATTTGATTATCGGGCTACTACGCCCCTATTTTTTTACTCAAACACCACAATTCCGCTTATCCAAGCGGTTTTTTTGTTTTATACACTTAACTCTCCCAATAAACTATGCCATATTACTATCACTTCTCGCCCAACTTTGGGCGTTCAGGAGGAAGCGACGAATGGCACGTAACTTCGTTAGGGGCATCCCGAATGGCGACGATTCCGCCAACCTCGAGCCGAAGGAGACAACCCCGGATCGGGATGGAGACGACCATCTCCGAAGAGGCGGCCGGATGAACTTCGAGGAGGGTGTTGAGGCCGCAGAGAGGCGGGGCCGCAAGCCCCGGCTTCCCCACCGGGGACGTGGCCGCGGTCGCGGCAACGGCGGCC
>JGI24729J20445_1000443_pt1 | contig 23266 bp, 37 predicted proteins | sample EPASupsiteSAE323_FD_20445 | JGI IMG/M metagenome (IMG submission 20445) | reverse complement strand
AGGCTCGCCGTTTACCCGCCGAGCCATGACGCGGCGTACTCGGGCATTCAAGGCACGAACGTGAACGGCGTCAAGCAGGCGAGCACCGGCTCGGATTACGAGTTGGATTATGACCCTATTACCCAAAAGTGGGTCCTGAACAACGTGATTCTCAAGAACGGCGTTTTGTATGACCCATCTACTGGCCCGAATGAGGGCGGGTATGGCGTGTCCACGTCAATCATCACGAAGTACGCTCAGGTATGCGATGCGCTCAACGGGTGCGAGACTACAACGCACGACTGTTGGAGTGGGAAGTACACTTACACTTGCGCGTCCTCGAGCGTAGTGCCTAGCAACCTCAAGGTGTTGCCGAGTTCTACTGGAATGTGCAAAGACAGCTCGTACACGTTCACTTGTCTTTCGGCTGGCTACCGGGGTTTCACATTCAAGACAGATGTCGGATATTACGTTGACCCCCTTGTAGTGATTTACAAGAAGGACAACTTTCATCAGTATGGCTCGCTGGGAGTCCAGAATATTGGGACCACGTACGAGGTGGTGATGAGCGACCCGCGCATTGACTGGAACAAGGCGTCTTGCCCGCTGCAGAAGAGCGTGACGCACTCGGAGTTCGTCGCTTCGACTACGCTGGATGGTGGGAAGTCGACTTCGCTTGCGGCCATCAGCGCGTTGTCCTCGTTCAAGCGCTTCTGCATCTCCGCTCCGGCGGTTATGACGAATGACAAGAACGAGAGCTTGGGCACGGACACGCAAATCTACTACGACTTGCTTACCAATGCCGGCGGCTATGTCGTGCCTTCGTCAAAGACGTTCACGATATTCTGGGTGTCCGAGTCTGACACGCAGATGTTCTACAAGTGCACAGGCGACGACTGGGCTTATGACGCTGGAAAGGACGCTTGCGTGCCGACCTCTGGTTTCGTCTACACTTGCCCGAGCGACAAGGTCCGCGAGATTGAGAACGGCGTGGTGTACTGCTACAACCAGCCTGCGAAGTACTGCCCTGATGGCGCCGAGTACAACAAGGTGACGAAGCAATGCGAGAGCCCGGAGATAATCGACTGCCCGAAACTCTATTGCACTGGCAAGCTCGGATGCACTTCCGACTATGAAGTGATTAACGGCGTGGGCGTCTGCAAGACCACGCCCCCGGAGGACAATGACTGCAGCGACTACGGGATGAACAGCCGCTATGACTTGTTCCTGGACAAGTGCATAACCACGCCTCCGGAGAAAAAGAACTGCGACAAGTACGGGTCTGAATCCTTCTACGACGCGCTTAGTGACTTCTGTCTCTCACCCGCTACAAACCACCGCTGCATTACTGGCGCGTACAACGTCACGATTGACAAGTGCCAGGATGAACCCGAGCTGGTGCACGACTGCTCGGCCTACCAGGGCACGGTTTACGACGAACGCTTGAAAGGCTGTTCGAAAGCGGCGCCGTTGGGTACTGCCGCGGACTACTGCAAGGAGTATGTGTCGCCTATCGCGGTTTCCAACGGTACGCACTGCTATATCCCGCAGGAGACGTTCACCGCGCCAGCGTACTACAACTGCACGAAAGATTATGGCCCGAACGCGGTTTACAACGTCGACAGCAAGACTTGCGAGGTGACTGCGCTATCCGGGTCCACGCAGTCGAACCCGTTGAAATCGGTTACAAGCGACTACGTCATAATCGTGCTTTTTGCGCTGATGGTTCTCGCGCTAGTCATAGTTTGGAAGGTCAAAAAAAGGAAGGGATGATGTATGCGTAAAAAAATTGATATCATCGGTTGGCTCGTGATTGCCGTTCTGGGCCTTACTGGCGCGGCTGGCTTGATCGTTGCGCTCGCGGCGCTGGTCACGTTCAACCTAATCTACTTCGTGTTCGCGCTTGCTGAGGGCGCGGCCTTTCTTGTAGGCGCTGCGCAAGTGTACGGCCACAAGTTCGGCAAAGTCGTAAGGACGCTCTCTGGCTTTGTCTTGGCCTTGAGTTTGCTTGCAGGTATCTACCTGACGGCTACAACCCGGGGCTTCGGTCTCGATGCTGTATTTGCGATTCTCTGGGGCCTCGTTAAAATCGCAGCAACAGCGCACGCGATTTTCAAACTCGTAAAGAACAGGTGATTTGATGAAGAAGAAGAGCATCGAAAAGGCAGCGTCCATCCTAGGGTGGGCGGGCATCGCGTCAGTGATACTGACTGGACTCTGGCTGTTGTTCCCGGGGTTGCTGAACTGGCTGTTCACTTTCCGCCTCTGGATAATCGGGGTTCCGCAGGTGATTGGCGTTCTCTTGCTTATACACGGGGTATGCAGCGTGATAGCGCCTGTTCTCAAGAAGTAGTTTTGCCATGAGGAAAAAAAGCGCCAAGAACTGGGCCGTTGAGCTCGCGGGGTTGCTCCTGCTAATGGTAATCCTGTTCTTTGCCATTCCGGGCCCGTTCGATGAGGTGCTTTTGATTCTGGCTTACTGCGTGAAAATTGTTTTCTTTGACAAGAAGTAGGGTGTGCGGGCGTACATGGGTGCAATAAACGTAGATGGGATGCTGGGCGAGTTCAAGCGGAAAAAGAGCGGGCACGAGATTACCGTGTTCGTGATTTTCCTAGCCGTCTCGCTGTTCTACCTCTGGTTCTTGACTACGTCCAAGACGAACACGGGCTTTTCCGAGTTGTACCTGCCGTTCATGGTCCTGGGGGTTTTGCTGTTTCCCTTGCATCTGTTCTCATACATACCCCAATTCAAGGACCTGCCCTTTGGCATGATTGGATTCGGCAACACGGAGAAAAAGATTCGCGGGATTCCGATGCCCGTGATTTCGCTTGCCCTGGGTGGGTTCTTCGGGTTGGTCGTCATGCTCGGAAAAATCATCCAGCCCGTCAAGGCCGCGTGCATAAACTGCAACGGCACTCTCGTGCCAGTCACGCTGGGTTCCGCGATCATGGAGACCGTGAACTTCTCGGGCTTGATCATACCTACATTGTACCTGCTGTACCTCTACCTGGGCATAAGCTCGTTCATGGCGGTCTTGGTCTTGTTCGCAGTTTTCTTCCTCAAGCTCGAGCTCATCTTCTTGCTCATCATCGTCGCCCTGTTCCTGTGGCTGTTCTTCGGCGCTCGCCCAGTATACAATGGTTTGGACAGCGCGGTTAAGACCAAGGCCGCGGCCTTGCTGCTCGCACTCCTAACCTCGATGTTCCTGTTCGCGTACGTTACGCACGCGAGCGCAAGCGTCACGCGTTCCGACTACACCAACAACATGATAGCGGGCTTGATCATGGACTCCACCTCAGTCGTAACCGGGTCAATTGCGGGCCCAGTCCTGTTTCACTCGATAGTCAACGGCGTGATGAACGAGGGGCTTTCCGGCTGGTGGTGGGTTGCCCCGGCCGTGATATTCATAATTTCCATGATGTTAGCGTACCCGAAGAGGAAAGGCTGAGAGGTGAAGTGATGTGAAGAAGGACTACAAACCAGGCATAGTGCTTTTCGTTCCTGGCGTTGCGCTACTGGTCGCAACCTCGCAGGGATGGCTACTGCCGCATTGTGATTGGAACGTCGTCTGTTCTGGCCAGAACTTCGTAATACAAAACGGGCTTTACGCGCTTTCCTTCATCCTACTCGGCGTTGGGACTTGGAAGCTGCTCCGGGGATAGAACACTTGAACCTGCAACCGCGTTGGATTGTGTTGGGCGCTGTGCTGCTTTTGGTAGTGGCGGCTTCGTTCGCGCAGGCTTATTCGTGTGATTATGCGACGGGTGACTTGTGCTATCACCTAGTCAGCAATGAGCGGACGTCGCCGGTGACTGGCGAGGCTGTGCTTGAGCTGACGAACACTGGTGAGGATGTCTTGGTGATCGGTAGTTCTAATATCGTGGATTTTGACACGAGTCAGAAGGTGACTACGAAGCCGAAGACTTTGCGGGATGCTTACGCTGACAAAGAAGATGAACTCGTGGCAACTGGCAAAGTCAAGGTTGTGGCTAAAAAAACTGAGGCGGTTGAGCTGGGAAGGGAAGAACTGGTTACCAAGTCGGTTTCGCTTGACTTGACGTTCCGGGCGAAGAGCGTGGGTGCGTTGTTGGCGAATGCCAGGGCGGATTATGCTGACTCGGTGGTTATCGTGGAAGTCAACACGACGGAGACTGAGGTGCAGCCGGTTTACTCTTGCGTGAACCAGTCAACAACGAATGCAAATGGCACGAGCTATTTCAACAACTGCACCCAGAGCAGCACGAAGAGCAGGGCCTACAACGTGACGCAGTGGGTTCCTGTTGAAGGAAAGACTTTCGCTCCGGGAGAAACACGCAGGGTGATGGTCCTCGGACAGAACCTCAGCCCAAAAAAGGATTACGACTGGGTGTTCCAAACAAACGCATCAGGCACGACAACTCGCTTGCTACAAATGGCGTGGTGGAATGGCAATTGGACTAAGGCTAAATCAATACTATATTGGGTTTCGTCCGGGTCTGTTGTGTCAGGTTATCCATTGCGTGTCAACGTGTCTTACGATGCGGATATGCAGACTGACTTCGACGACATACGTTTTGTAGATGGTGCAAACACGACTGCGCTCGGTTACGCGCTTGAATCGAAAGTAGATGGTGCTTGGGCGGTGTTCAATGTGTCGCTCCCAACCGGGATTACTACATCAAACCAATCTATATTTATGTATTATGGGAGTGTGTCTGCGGTTTCAATAGCTAATTCTAGCTTGGTATATTTGTATAACACGAGTTTCGAGGACGGATCTGGTTATTTGTATACAGATGGTGTTGAACGTGCGCCTACTGGCTGGTCTTTGATTTGCGCTCACAATAATTATTTGGGTTGCGGAGCAGGAAATTTGACTGTTGGCGGAGGACCAAATATTGCAGCACAGAGTGGTTCTTATTTTTACCTTATTAAACGGCATTCTTATTTGAACGGCTCGATTACGCTTGCCACTGGTAGAAACTTGTCGGCGTATGCTATCCGTTTTTACTCTACCTATCAGCAAGACCAATATGCGGGCGTCATTCTCGCTTCGGTTAATTTTACTGATTCGACTAATAATGCTTTGAATGGCTACATTATCCCAGAGATTCACGCCTATAATACGTCTAATTTTAGATTGGGTTGGACTGAACACATTGTTGAATTTCCTGTAAATGCGTATAATGTGACGTTTTTCTTTAAGCACGGCGAAAGTAGTGGATCTGAATTTGGTTTGGATAACATAAATATTTATCCGTATGCCGCTTCGACTCCGGGGTATTTCTTTGGGTCGGAGGGCGTGGCTGACTCTACTGCCCCGGTGTCGACTTGCAATTCAAATGGGAGTTATTCCGCGGCCGCATACTTGGTGACGTTGAACGCGACTGATGCGTCGGGGGTTGATTACTTGACCCACACGTACAACGGCGCTTCAAGCAATGCGACTACGTTCACGGCGTCTGTTGAGGGGAATCAGACGATTTCTCGTTTTGCGGTTGACCCGTACGGGAATTTCGAGTCGTTGAAGTATTGCTATGCTGCCCTTGACTTATCGAACCCGACGGGTAGCGACAACGCGCCGACCGGGTGGCAGGTTACGAACGTGCCGATTACAATCACGCCTGCTGACACTGGCGGGTCGGGTGTGAAGGAGACGAAGTATTGCGTTGACTCTGTCAATTCTTGTACGCCGTCAATCACGTACTCGGGGGCGGTGACGGTTTCGGCTGATGGCACGTCGTACTTCCGGTACCAGGTGACGGACAACGTGGGCCGCATTTCAACGGTCTATTCGAAGACTATTCAGATTGACAAGACGGACCCGACGGGTAGTGATAATTCGACTTCGAACTGGGTGCGGTTCAACCCGCTTGTTGCAGTGTCGTCCTCTGACGTGGTTTCGGGCGTGGCGTCGACGCTATGCTGTGCCGACTTGACGAACACATGCACGCCAGCGACGCCATATTCCAGCCCGGTTTTATTCTCAACCGAGGGCGTCTCGTACTTCCGTTGCAACGTGTCTGACAACGCGGGGAGGTCGTACTCCTGGTCGTCAACCGTTCGCTTGGACAAGACTGCTCCGGTGACTGGGAACAACGCGCCCGCGTCGTGGCAGAAGACGCCGTTTTACTTGAACTGGTCTGTCACCGAGACGTTGTCGGGTTGGCTTTCCACCATGTTCAGGTTGAACAGCGGGTCCTGGCAGTCGGGGAACGCGACGCTGGTTAACCAAGTCGGCAACAACACGTACGCCGTGAACACTACGGACGTTGCCGGGAACCAGGAGGCTTCCAAGACGGTGTACGGGGCTTTTGACAACATCGCGCCGACGTTAACCAGCAACGCGCCTATCACGTGGTCCAAGGTTCCTTTCAACATCACGTTTACTCCGGTCGATGCTCACAGTGGTGTCGCTTCGACGGGTTTTGTGATGAACGGGTCTTACCAGTCGGGGTTGGTTGCTTTGATTTCAACCGAGGGTAACCTCTCGGTTGCTGCGAACTCGACGGACAACGCGGGTAACGTGGGTGCGCCCAAGGCGTTCTATGGGCTCCTGGACTTGACTGCTCCGGTGACTGGGAACAACGCGCCTGTGGCAGCGCAGGCGGCCGCGTTCAACGTGACCTTGAGCCCGACGGACGCGCTGAGTGGCCCGAACCGGACGAGCTACCGCGTCAATGAAGGTCCTTGGCTGGTTGGCACGGTGGTTCCGATTACGCTTGCGGGTAACAACTCGTTTGACTATAACTCGACGGACGACGCGGGCAACCAGGAGGCTGTCAAGCGCGGGTACGCGGTGCTTCTTGACTCGCCGCAGTTCTTTTCGTCCGGGCACGCTTTCGTGTCGGATGCGGTTGAGAACTTGTCAGTCGTTGTGAACGCCTCGTTGATGAACGTGTCGCACGTGGTGCTTGCGACGAACGAGTCCGGGTCCTGGCAGAACTACTCCGGGGAGTACGGGTCGCCCTTCCTTGTGAACGCGAGTTCGGGTACAGCGTGGTTCCCCTGGGGTAACGCGACATACGCCCGGCAAGACCTGTTCTACCAGGTATGCGCGAACACCACGGACGGGGGTTGGAATTGCTCTAGCGAACAACACTTCAACATCACTGAGATTTACTCCGTGGTCATCAACAACCCTGACAACGGAACGATTAACTCCAACCCAATCTCCCTGACGGTTACTGCAACTGGCTACAGCTCAGTCTTCCTATGCAACTATACGATTGACTCAAGCGAAAGCCTATTCTCCAACAACGTGGGCAACAACACGGCAACCACTGGGTCAGTTGCAACCAGCGCGGCCACCCACACGATCTACGTTACTTGCTTGTCCAAGCGAGGCTCTAGTAACTCGACATCATTGACCACCCCCAGCGTAATCTTCAACGCCCTCGCGCCCACGACCAGCTCGGGCGCCAGCAGCAGGGGCCTAGTCACCACGCCCACGGTCCTGCCCAACACCACCGCGCGCTCAAGTGAAGTCGGGGTGATCCGCACCTGCGATGGCAACCTTGGTTCCATCTGCACGTACGGCCAGTTGCTGGACGGCTATGACGAGTTGAGCAAGGGCTACACTTGGAACATCCCGAACAGTTTCTTCATCATGCTGGTCTACCTCATCTCTGCCTGGGCAGTGAGTCTGACCCAAAAGCGAACCGTGCTCGGGGTCAAGCCAGACCTGCGATTCAAGGCAGCGACATGGCTGTTCCTCATAGTCCTCATCGGCCATGGAGTGGTCTACCTGAAGTACCTGACCAGCATACCCTCGCACTAGCCCAACCTCATGCGGATGCGCCCCACCCGAGATGGTGTGAAGGACCCGCGTCGTTACCACACGGCGCGACCTTCCACTACCCTCACTTCCAATGGGAAGTAATAGGGTAATAGAGTATAAGGAAGAAGAACAAAGAAAGAGAGAGTCCAGCGCTACGCGCTGGGGTGTATCTTGTAAGGCTCTCCCAGAAAGCCAAAAAAAGCCCGAGTTTTTTACCTACCTTTTTTCAGATAGCCCCGCAAAGCCTCAACCACGAGGGAAAAAGCCAGCGTTTTTACCCTGTCCGGACCGGCTCTTGATGGGCTTTTCAAAAGCCCTACCCTTTTTCTTGAAAACGAACCGGCTCATAAAAGCCATGGCAAAGCCCCTTGAAAGCCAACCCGAAAGCCCACTCTGTTTGAAACGCTGGCTTCGCACCACTGCAAAGCAAGGCATTCCGAACAACCTATTGCGAGCCGCGCGCAACGCCATAAGACGCCCTTGCCAGACTGCCTTTTCAACGCCATCGGATGAGACTATATGAGTGCTCCAACTGAGCATTGAACCAGACAATAAACGGGCGTTTATTGGTCCGGACCATGGCCCTTGACGACCAGCTCGGGGTCTGCGGGGGAGGGTTTTTCTCAGAGGTTTTGGATGGCCTCGTTGAGCCGGACTCCGCCATCGATTCTTTCGGCCAGCCCGAGGGTGCAGAGCTGGCTGATGGAATTGTTGAACCCCCCGCTTGATGGCGCGTAGCCCGTCTCCGATCCGAGCTCTTCTTTCGTGAAAACCCGGCCGGGGTTCTCAAGGAGCTTGCGGTAGAGTTCTTTGGCGCACTTGCCCAGTTTGTTGAGCCATTCTTCGAGACCCTCTGTGCTTAGTGCAACATAGTCCGAGCCGAGAATTTCGGTGACTTCGCTGACACGCGCGCTGGCTATGGCGTACTTGTCGCTGCTCTGGGTGACGAGACCCTGGACTTTGAGGCGGGACATGGAGTTGTTGAACCCTCCACTGCCGTGCGAGTAGCCAGTCATGACTCCGATCTGTTGCTTGGTAAAGGACGTGCCTTCCCGCATGGCGAGGAAGCGTAGGATTGCGCGTTCGCACCGGCCGAAAACCGAGCCGTCAACAGCTTCAGCGGCCGGCTGAATAGGCCTCGCGGCCACTGGTGCGGGCCTTGCCAGGGTAACCGGTCGTACAGGCGCATGGGATGCCGCCTCTTTTGCGGTGTCCGCGTACTGCTTGTCGTCCGGGAGGGAGTTGATCACGTTGAGGATCCTGCCGATGCCTGCTGAAAGCGTGCGCTGGTGCGCTTCCGCGGCCTTGAAGCTGGATAAAAGTTGTCGATTTCTTGCCTTCTCTTCGTCTAAAAGCTGACCTAAACGTGTCACTTTCGTGTCATCAACTTTTGGTGCGGGCGCCTTTCGCAATTCTTGCTCGAGCTCACGCACCCGCTTGCGCAGCGCGTCCTTGTCCAGCGCGTCCTTCTCAGCCACCTTGGGCAGGTCCTTCAATCCCTCGAGCGCCTTGAGCACGAGCGGCCGCGCTGGCGGGATCAACTCGGCTAGGTTACGATAGCCTATTTTAGGATGGACCGTGGACACTGGCTGAACCTTCACTTGGTGCACGTCTTCGGAGATCGCCGGGCCGAAAGCATAGAACACCCCGGGCGGCAGGTTGCGCAACGAATGGCGCTCTTCCTGCGTAGTGAACCCGAGCTCTTCCGCGGCCCGCTTCATATCAATGTCCAAGCCCGAACGCCCTATGAGCTTATTGTTGCACTCTGCAGCCGCATCTTTTGCCAGCTTCGAAATCCGTTGAGTCGTGAGGATGCCACAATAGCCGCGCTTGCGGCCGCGCGTCATGATATCCTTGACGCTGCCTGCAGACTCAGCCTGGTCTTTCTCCGGGCAGAACACGTGTGCCTCGTCAATCACTATCAGGACCGGATGCCAGAGTTCTTTTGGCGCGTTGATCATCGCGTCCAGGAAGAGCTTGACGAAGCGAATGCGCTCGTGAGCCTGCAGCTCGTAAAGGTCGATGATTGCCGAGACCTTGAGTTCCAGGAGCTTACGCGCAAGCACTTCCGCTGTCTTGGGGCTCGCCGGGATGTCGCCGTTCTTTCCTACCAGCAGGTAGTCGTACTTCTCCCGGAGCGTGGCGAACTCGCCCTCCATGTCAAGCACGATCTGCTGTGACTTGCCATACGTTTCCTCGAGCAGCTTGCGGACCGCATAGGACTTGCCGCCCCCGCTGTTCGCCTGGATGAGCAAGCGCGTCTCGATTAGCTTGTTGACGTCAAAGCTCTCTGCCTTTTCCGAGTCGATCCTGCGACAAAACACCATCTCAATCACCTATGTATAACGTAACTGTATTAGTTGGCGAAGGGGGCACCATGAAACTGATCCATGCCATCCAAAGAATAAACACCCAGCCGAGAATTGTAAATAATGCGAGAAGGCGGTGACGCTCGGAATACGCATGCAAGGCAACCATGGGCAGGGTTAAAGAAAACATTGCAACAGAAAAGAAAGCACCGGGTTCTATCGACATCTCAATCACCTATCAGGGCCTTCAGGTCAGCCTCGGCCGCCTTGTACCGCTTGAAAGCATCAACTATCCTTTGCGCCCGCTCTATGTCGCCATAGTGATCTACCAGGTGCCGGAAAACGTGGGCCTCTGTCTTAAAACCCGTTTTCGAGCACACGTCCTTCCAGAGGTGAGCTTCCTTTGCATTCAGGCGGAACCTGACCTTTTTCAGCCGCAAATCCTTGCCGACCACCGTAATTCGGCCCCCATTCGTGGGCCTATTTTGTCCCTGTTTCATTCTTTCGACCTCTCTTTCCCACTTGGGCCCGATTTCGCCCCATAGTGCCTTAAGATGTTCTCGCAGTACTGCCCTAACAAGCCCTCCTTGACGCTTTCCCGGAACACCCTCCACCTGGCGCGGTCTCGGACATAGGTGCCTGCAGTACCAGGTAGTACGCCCATAATGGTCTGAAGGTCCTTGCACTGCTGGCAAGTCCGGCCCACGTTCAGTGCCTTGAGCCAATTAAAGAACGAAAGCTCGATGACGTCTCCACACAAAGCGCAAGGGTGTTTGAAGGTCATGTCCTTTCATCTCCTGGCTTAACGAAAGTCCCGCCTTTTTTTGTTCCTGGAACGTATGGCGCTTTCAGGGTTTTTTCTTCTTTGACTGGGGTAATGTCGATGAACTGGCGCTTCTCGCCGAGGACTTCGAACATGCCGTTTCCAAGGTACTTGAGGCGATGTACTAGCTGGGCTCTTTCACTTACTGCAGATACCTGGAGGATGCCTAGCTTTGAAGTCAGGACGTCACCTTCCTGCAGGTGTAACTGTACTGGTTCGAACCTCACTTCGGATCAACTCCTTTTTCAGATTCCTTCTGGCGAACTATGCGTTCCCTTCGCAATAAAAACTGGCCTTTTTTTATTCTGCTTAAAGTCTTCTGAATTGGAAGCATCGACACAAAACTCGAGGCATTTCTGTATGGAGCCTCTACGTCAACAAATCCACTAAAGAAAACCCGGTATCGTACCATTCTAATCAACTCCGTTTTCGCGTCTCTTGAGCATCCGCTTGAGCGCTGAAATTTCCTTCTGCATGGGCCGCACCTGCTCGTCCATGACACGATCAAGGTGTCGTTCGTGACCTTCTATGGCGGCCTTGATTGCGTCAGCCTTCGAGAGAAAAAACTCATCACCGAGCTGCTCAACCCGAAAGGACCAGGACATGCCTTTGAAGTAGACGCGGCCACGCTTAAGCTCCTTGATGACTAATTGCGTCATACCAGTACGTTCTGAGTTCAAGCCGAACCGGTCTGAAAAATAACCGATGCTCTCATAGACCTTCTGGCCAACTTTCAACTGCTCTACGGGCATAACATAACAACTCCTATTGGTTTTCCTTGGGTGACATAGCACCCATGTAGGAAGACTGGCGTGTCTTCCCGAAGGCACGAGTAGGTGTTCTTCAGGTTGAGCCTGTAGAGCTCACCCTTGAACTGACTTAAGCTATCGAAGCCATCCATTTTTGCATCCTCTACGGTAAGGTCTCGTACTAGCTTCGTCACATGGCCACGGATGATCACCTCACCCAGTTTCACTGGCTTGAAACGCGGACCGGAATAGACTGGATGCGCCCCGTCTTCAATGACATGCATCCGCGTCGTCTGCATTTTGTGGTGAGTAAAAAATCGATTCCAGTTGTCTTTTGAAAACCGCACTATCTTTGGCATCGTTGTCAACTCCCTTCTTTGAGCGTCTTTTGTTCCCGAGCCGCAGGATTGACAAGCGACAGATACCCCTTTTCGAGACATCGGTCTTCAAGCTGTTCTACAGTCGACCTGTTGGCTTCCTTCTTTGTCAAACCAAGTAGCCTTCGGAAAAGCTCGCGCCTGTTCGCATCGCGAGTCGGCAAGGTCACGTAACGTATTCTTTTTTCATCTTCAGCATCCATGTTCATCAGCTCTTTTCAGCGAGCTTTTTTGCATCGCGTAACTTGGCTTCACTCTCGATTATTTCCTTGACTTCGTCATACTGACGACCCTTGCCAAGCCAGAGGTAGCACTGCCGCCCGCTCGGGAAAGTCAACAGCAGCTTGCAATCATAGTCGGCTTTCTGAATTTGCACGTCCACGTTCATCAGCTCCTTTATCGGTACATCGCGTCAGCTTCTTCCTGCTCTGCTGGCCTTTTCGACATGGCGATGCTTTCCGGAAAACATTTCTGGCACGCTTCGTTCTCGCCGCACCCGCAAGGGTCCCGGATCACCCGGCAGTCCAGGCACGTGATGGCGCCGGCTTCATCCTGGCTGCGCTCGTGGAACAAACAGAACCTCGAGTGCAACAAGCCCCGGGCTTTAGCTTCCTTCTTCGAAATAATCATGGTCTCACCTGTAGCTTGTAGTTCATGAACGTGCCATTGAGATGCCGGCAGTACAGCGTCGGCTCATTCTCCGGTCTGAGAGGACCAACTAGACCGTGCTGCATAGTCTGCTCTAGCCCATACCCAGTAAGCTGAGAACTTATGCTTTGACAATAGTAGTCCGAAACCATGTGTGTATCCCAAGCCATACGCACAATCAGGTCGCGGTCTGCCTCTGGCAAGACGTAATGTTGGCCAATTCCAAAAAGTATGCCAACGTACGCGACTATCGAAATTATCAAAAGTAATCCCATGTCATCTAGTTCCATCAAATCACCTTTTCTTTATCCAGCATTCCTTTGAGCCTCTCGAGTTTGGCCGCTTTTATCGCGTCAACCTTTTCAGTCCCGAACACCACGCGCAGCTGCGCGCACATGATTTCCACGTCCGCAACCTCCTCGCAAACAGCCTGAATGGTCACCGGGGACGGGCTTCGAGTGTACTTCACGACGGCTTTTATCAGCTCCGAGCACTCCTCGATGGCCATCATGAACTGCAAGGGCGCCCCCCACTTCAGCAAAGCCCTCTGAAAAATCTCCAAAGCCATTCAAATTACCTTCTTGAGCGAGCCCAAGCAAGGCAGGGGCTTGTAAATCGTGACTTCACCATCCGGGTCAATCAGCGCATGCAAGGGCGGCTTGCCTCCACGCGGCATGTTCAGGATCTTGTCCTGGTCATCATCCCAGACGCCCCGCGCCTCGAAGATTGTCTCAAGCTGTTGCCCGGGCATTCCAGCGGCTATGATGATCGCCGAGGATTGCAATGCCTCGTAAAGGACTTCGCCCTTGGTGAGCATCGACAGGTCCTGCACGATGTACAGCATGCTCTTTCCAGTCTTGCGGTCCTGGGTGATTTCTTCCGACACTAACTCTTGGCCTTGCTTTGTCTTGAGGAACATGCCAGCCTCTTCGCGGATGGTCAAGGTCTTCGGGATAGTCTGATCCTTGCGCCACTTCGTTATCGCGAGCGAGAAGTACATCGACACGAACTGCGAAAGGACTCCGCTGCGGCCGGACATCTTTCCAACAAAATTCAGCACCTTGCCATCCAACAGGCGCTGCTTGAAGTCAACTTTTTGCCCGCTGAATACATTGCGGCGGCCGAGATCGTCAATCATCTTCTGGATTTGTCCAACGCTCTCCCGATCAGCTGATGACTTTTCCTTATAGAGATTGTACGCCTGGGCGAAAGCCTCCAAGTTCACAGGGTTGTTGATCAGCGAACGAGCCACCGCAAGCTCCTGCGCGTCAGATTTGACGTCAAGGATAGAAGACATCAAGTCCTCGCGCTCCTGCAGGGAGAAGTCCAACGAGAACGGATCCGGCAAAGAAAAACCGTTTTGCGCAGGCTCTGTCACTTGGTAGGTCTCAATCGGCAAGGTCATTGGAAGAAAGTCAACCTTCTCCAATGCCTGCACTGCATCATGATCAGTCTGCGGCTGCAACTGCGACTCGTACTCGTTAGTTGGCGCGTGAACAACAACCGGCTGGTCCTGCAACGCCGCCAAAGCCGCCATCAGTTCAGCCATCACAGTCTTGCCCGAACCACGCCGCTCTGCCGCAAGCCGCATATTCGTGCCAATGGAATCGTAATCGTAATACACGAGCTGCGACTCATCCGTGGGGTTAACTCCGACAATCGACGCCGTCTCGCTCCCGACCTCATCAAAGAAACGCTGCAGGCGCTGCTTGTTCTTCTCGAAAGGAGTCTCCCACATTGCAGGCAAAAAATCACGAAGAGTCAAGGTCTAAACACCACAATCGCGCTCGGAAAAGGCGCGGAGTTCGTCGCGCCCTCGAATTTGACGCGGCCGCGCAAGAACCGCACTTCGCCCTGGGCGCAGTAATCGTGCCACCAAGCCGTGTCCGTACGAGCCGGCAACAAGCAAACCACGGTTGCCCCCCCCCGCTTTGCTGCCTCGAAAGCCTTTTTGACCCACGCGCCAATCTCGCGGCCGTACGGCGGGTTCATGAAAACCTTGCCAGCCCACTCCTGCTTGAGTCCATCCTGCTCTTTCGTGAAAAAACGTTCGCACTTGGCGTTCTCAACCGACGCGCAAGGGTCTAACTCGAAAGGTCCGAACTCCACATTAAGCGAGTCGAACAACGTCCTGGGAGTAGCCCAAGCACGATTCTTCGATGAAAAAAGACTGGCGTTCAACATTAACATCGCCTGAAATTTGCGCTCATTACCGGGACCACGCCTTGCACACCCTGGGCAACGAGGCCGACTATGTACGCGATCGCCTTGCGGTCCTCCGCAACCCGATAGCTCGGGAACCACTCTATGAGCGCCTCGCCCTTGCTCCGGGCGTCGCAGAGCTTGACGTAATCCGAGTGCATCTGCTTGTCGCTGCCATGCGCCCAGCCCTGCACCTCTATGCGCACCTTACGGCAAGGCAAACGAATGTCGACGCGCCGCCGGCCCACCGGGGCCTCGACTTCCATCTTGTAACGCTTCGCCCTCAAGGCCCGCGCGAGCTCGCGATGCTCCCGCACTCGGATTTTGCGCAAGTTGACTTTCATTGCTGCACCTGATCCTTCGGAAGCTCCAAGGGACTACCCGTTTTGAAAGGCAAAAGCAAGGAAAGTTCCTTTCCATCCGATTTGACCTGAAGGTAAAGCATGCCGTTTACCGTGTGCTGCCCTACAATCTCGAGCATTTTGCCGCGCATCATCAGACCTAACGGGCCGTTCTTGAACGCAGACCATTTGGCGCGCTCGTCTCCCGAGCACGTCTCGGGCGGAGTGATACCGATTATGTCGAGTAGTTCCGCGCACTCGCTGCATTTGTACATTCCCAAGAAGCCAGCGATTGCGTTCAGCAAGTCTGACTCCCTTTCTGCCCCGCAGAAGCTACATTTCGTCCTGAATTTCACTTTCCTACACCTCTTCATTCTTCGGTCGGCAGACCGTGTCTTTCTTTCCACACGCGCCATGCAGCGCGCGCATCCTCGTCAGTCGCCAGCGTCCCGTCGCCTTTCGGACCATGGATGGCCGTCAAGTGCCGGAGTATTCCAGCTGGCGAGAGCTGCTTTGAACAATACTGACAAGGGTACTGCGCGCCTGACTGGTGAGGTGCCGACGGCACTGCGGCCGCAGGTGTGGAGGGCGCGACCTTGAGTTCCGCCATGATTGCAACGAGCAGCTTGCGCGTTGCCTCCTGTGAATCCCGCAGTTCCTGGAAGCCTTTGTTCTGCTCGAACTCGAGGCCACGGACTACCACGTCGTACAAGTTAGTCATCTCAAGGCCGAACTCGAGGTACGCTTTCAACAGGAAGTTCACCTTGCGCACGGGTGGGAGGTTGAGCACTTCCTCGTTCTCTGCAACCCACTCGTTGTACGTCTTGACGAGGTCCTTTTCGCCAATCTTGGACTTGACAATGACACGCGCCCGCGTGTGCTTGAACTCTTCCTCGAGCGAAGGGCTTGCCAGCCTCGGGATTTTGAAAACCTCTTTCTCGTCGATCATTGTCCCTTGTCACCCCTAGACATGCGGACGGACCCGCCAATCATTTCCTTCACGTTCTTCGCCTGCTTCTCTTGGCCATCCTCGATTGCAGCGCGGGTGTCCAGCGTCGTGGACGTCGCGATCCCGCGGGCTGCCTGGAGGTCTGCAATAGATTGCCACCCAACGATAGTTCCCCCCGCCGCGTCGGTAACGCTCTTCATGCCTTCTGGCATTACGCCGTCGCGCGTCATCTTGCCTTCCCACTCCCAAGTCAAGCCGGACTTCGAGCTCACGAACTCTTCAAGCGTTGATGTCGGATGCAATGCTAACGCGGGAATGTCTAGCTGCTTCGTGTGCTTGTTGTAATCCAGCTTTACTGGCAGGAACTCCGTCAGCTCCTGACCGTCTTCGGCAACTTTCATGAACATCATGTCGCCCGAAAAGTACACTGCCTTGACTTCCAGCAGCTTGTCGGCCTTGTACGCCCGAGCCTTGATTTTCTTAGGTTCCTCGAACTCCTGTGCAAGCAACTCCCTCTTGCCCTCGCCCAAGAGCGATGGAATGAAGCCCGTCACGTAACCCGCAATGAGGCCGCCGAGTATCGCACAAATTACAAAAAATAACGTGTAGTTAGCCATGGAAATCACCCGCGTTTCTTGTAATCCTGGTAAGCCAGGAACAAGAGAACGCAAAGCAAGATAGCAATGAATACCCAGCCGATGAGTCCGAAGTCAAGCAAGTCGTCCTGCACGCAAATCCCGTTCGCAAGCGACAACGGCGCGGGGCAACTCAATAGGCCGGATGAGTCCTTGCACACGCGAGTGTCCGCGACCGTGCCTTGGGCGCAATTCAAAACACACTCTTCCCCGTTCTGCTGCACGTAACCCTCGGGGCACATCACCGCCCCGGTCGTCGGGTCCTTGCAAGCACCGCACATGTTCAGCAGGCCGCTCCCGCAGGGCACGGCGAACTTAGTCAACCACGTCGCCTTCGCCGCTGACTGCGCTGAATACTGCGCGCTCTGCACTTCCTTCGTGCAATCCTTCTCAGTCACGTTGTCCTGGATGATTGGGTCGGGGCAAACCGGCTTCGGGCACTCCGTGGTCACGTTGATTGCCGTCGAGTTCTGACACGTTAAAATCAAATCCGAATAGCACTGACTAGACACGTTCCACACCGTGCCAGCTGGAACTATCTTCTCAACCGAAGCATAAATCGGGCCGTTGTTGCAAGGCGAGCACGTACTCGAAGTGTTGCACGCCGGACAAGACGCGGTGAAACCCTGCGGGGCGAACGTGGAGTTCGTCTGCCCGAACACAAGAGACATGTTGATGCTGGGCTTCGGCGTGTTGCGCACAACCTCGCCTGACGCGCAAGTATAGTTCGTCAACTCCACGACGCCAATGTCCGGGAAAGAGCACTGGACGGTCTTATTCAGCAAGTCCGGGCCGCAGGACGTGCGGTTGTACGTCTCGTTGATAATGAGCACCTTGCACTCGCCCCAACTCACGTTAAGGTCCGCGCCCGGGTCAGACACGTTGACTGCCGGCCAAGCGAAAGCGAATCCCGACAAAGCCAGGATGGCCAAAATGAACAATTTTTCCTGCATGCGCCCTCATCTCCCTTAAAATGTTTTTTTAGTCGTCTCCACAAACGGCTGACTCTGCGTAGTCGCGCTCATCGCGTACTCTATGTACTTGTCATAATCTACCTCGCCGCGCTCGGCGAGGCTAAGAATATCAGAGCCGGGGTTGCTCGCGTCATAACCGAGCGCCAGCTTCGTGAGGTCACCGACTGTCCGAGCCCTCAACAACGGCAAGGTCCTAAGCGTGTCACCACGGCCCTGCAGCCAGCTCCCGCCCGGCTTCGGGATTTCAGTCGCAGTGAACGTCTCGTGCACCACAGCTGGAAAACGCAGTGGGTCAGCATTCGCGACAACCAAGTGATCAGTGCCCACGTGTGATGCTTTTTCAGTCTGCCCCTCCTTGAGCTGACAAAAGATTTGGGTGTAAAACAAGCGCCGCTTGGTGTACTCGATGCGCTCCATGAAGTCTCCCTTGTACTTTTTCGCCTGCATCTCCCGGATCTGGTTCAACGGCTGGATGTTGATTATCGGCTTGAACGAGAACGTGCCCTTGACAAACAGGTACAACAAAACCCCGCCGCCTACAACGAAGATGACCAGTAACCAAGTCCAACGCTCGGCGCTCCAATTGTACGCGCCCACGAACAACGGCGTGAAAAACCCGGTGTAGAACGCTACCCCTACGAGTATGCACAGCACGATGATTGGCAAGAACACTATCGGCTTAGAAAAATCTTCCAGATTCACTGTCTCTGCACCTCTCGCCTAGAAAAATGAAGTTGCACCGACACCCGGACGCATTTGACTGAAATTTCTTCCGGTTTCATAACCACTCCATTCGACTTGACTGCCGGGCTGAAAAACACTCCCGGGTTGTCGCCCTCTCTCACCCGCTTCTTCCGCACTAGGCCATAATCAGCGAGCCGCGCCAAATCCTGATAAAAACGCCTCTCGCCAACGTGCCCCTGGCTCGACAACTGGAAGTAATCGTAAATGTCCTGCTGGTGCTCCATCTCCTTCTCTCCCAGCGTCGAAATACGCTTCAAGACTGCCACGACAGGAAAGTCAGGGTGAAAAGGCTTCATTTCGTGTCAACCTCCGGTTTGCAAGTTCCGTTCGCGTTCTCCGCATAAGTAGAGAAATCAAAAACCGAATGGAAGTCTGACTCCGCGCTCCTGGCGACAATCTCGCTTTCAGTCGCGTTCTTTGCACCTGACGAGTAGTACAAGAAATGAGCGTACTCGTGCGCAAGCGTCTGGGACTTTGTAATCTCCAACAAAGGCTCTTTGGAAAGCAAAATCGTTTTTTTGTTGTAAACGAGGCACCCGCCAATGTGGATGGGGCCATTGAAAGAAACTTCTTTCACTAAAAGGCTTCGGTAGCAATACGAGGAAAAAACCTGCGTGAAATTGCAATCATTTTTGGCGGCCTGATTTCGCTCAATCCAGTTCCCTGCGCTCGATGGTGAGGTGTAATCGTTTGAATATCCAACGACACCAATCAACAAAATAGCACACAAAACGAGGAACGCGCTCACAATTTGCTTTCGATATGGCGACTTGCTCATCAAGTAGTTGCAGCCAATGAAAAGAGCTCCTGCTATGGTTAAACCGACAAAACCCTGTGCAAGAAACGTCAACGCCATGTCAAATCACCGTCTTATACCTCTGCTCTCGCATTGCTGCATCATAACCCGCGACGTAACCAAGCGCGCGGCCGCTGTAGTAAACCCCGAGAATGACGACTGCAGCGAAACCCACGTAAAGCAGATCCGCAAAACCCAAAGTCACGAGTTGAACACCCCTAGCGCCTCGCACTCGCCCCTACCCATCTTTGAAAGACGGTAAGCCTGCGTCTGCGACAAGCCCGTCTTCTTCTTGCTATTCTTCGACCACTTCGACGGGTCAGAAAGCGACCTCGGCCGCGGCAACTTCTCGACAAGACCGGCATCAACGAGCATCTTCAAGTGATACCAAACCACGTCATAATTCAACTGCAACCTATCCGCGAGCGTGGTCGGCGTCCGGGCCCCGCGCAGCTCGTGCAACATCTTGAAACGAGTGTTCTGCATTATGAGAGCCTGAACGTCCTTCTCCATTGGAATCACGCAGTCGAAGCGGCCGGAGCAGCCTCTGCCTTCTTTCCGCCCTTCTTTTTGTCAACCTTTCCCTGAGACTCCGCAACCACTTTGCTTGGGAGTTTGACGAGCTCGCCCTTCGCAATCCACTTCTTTGCATTCGCAGCGTCGGCCTTATTGCGAAAAGCAATTCCCTGACTCTTCGAAATCGGCACCGTTATCCGCGGCAACGACATGTCAATTAAACCATTTTCCAAAACTAACTACCTCCATAACCGATTTGCTTCGCCAACTTGTGCGCCAAAAGCGCGGCCGCGACATCGCGGTCAAGAAAAAAATGCTGACCGGGCTTGAATGGCCCCGCACTCAAAGTCGTGCCATCCTCGTTGAATCCGGCGACGAACTCCGGGATTTCCGCCCGCGCCTCGAGCTGGACCGTGAAAACGAGACTGCCTTCATCCGGGAGACTGACATCACTCGTCAGGCAGGTCTTTGGGTTTATTTCATCTCTGGTGGTTTGTACGTCATTGGCTTCTATGTCACCGCCTACTATCCCGGAAGACGCTTCGGCTAGATGACACTCGGGGGCCACCGCGCCATTGGTTTCTAGAACCTCGGGAGCAGCCACCCGCTTCGGCACCGGCTTACACGAGCCAAGGAATTGCCCAGCAAAAGCCGAGCCGAATTGTCTAAAGCTATACTGAACGAACGCCTGGTTGCCATACTTGGCCTTGGCCAGTATGCGAACCTCTGCCCGTCGGTTGCGAATTTGCGCAATCAATGTGCCAGGAGGAGCGCGTCCCCGTTCCGCTTCCTGGTAAGAACTAAAAATGCGCTTGGGTTTCAGCATTTCCTCGGAGATTAAGTCAAGGCAGGTCATAGGGTAGTCTGACCTCCATCGATTTTGTTCTGGGGTGCACCTTTTAGGCTGATGCCCTCTACACTCGGAATTTGTTTTCCGCTACTGGCCGCTCCCTTCCGCGAGTATTTTACGAATGAAAATATTTCCTTGATTTTCTCAAAAAACTTGTTTCGTGGAATCGCTTCTTCCTCAAGCTCTAAACAGAACTCACCGTACGCTGCATATAGCGCATCCTTCTCGACATAGGCTTTCAGGTCCTTCTCGACAAACTCTTCAGCAAAAGAACGAACTGGGTCGGACGATGCGATGTATTGCTTGCGCATCTCGTCCACAGTAGTCGAAAACGAAAACGAGCCCTTGACAAGCAGGGGTTTCAACCGCTTTATGGACTCATTGAATATTCCCGACAACTCAGAGGGCGTTGAGATTTTTTTTGCCTTGTTCACATCCTTCGTCCGGTCATCAAACGTACGTTCAAACGGGATTATTAGCCAGCGTCGGAAAAACGCATAAGTATTGTCAAGAGTTTTCGGGAGCTTGTTTGCTGCAAAAATAAATTTCGCGTAATTGTCAAAGTCGAACCCGTCCTTGCCCTTTTTCTCTGCGTGCATCCTCGACCTACCCGTCGCCCTTTTGAAATTTGACGAATCAAGCAGCGCTTTTGAAGATAGGTCTCCGTCAAGATTTGCTAGTTTCTGAAAAAGATTCGCTCCTGCGAAACGGTTTGTTCCAAGCGCCTGAATTGGGACGCAAGTATAATTTTCCTGACCGAGGAACTCCTGAAGGGCAGTCATAAGAACGGTCTTTCCATTGCTGCCATCGCCCAAAAGCACAATGGCGCGTTCAATTGGAAAAGCGCGATGCAAGGTATAAGCAAAAAGTTCAAAGATAACCTCGGCATCCTCAGGCTCAAGCACCTCTGAAAGAAATTTCTTGAACTCCGGGCAGCCGGCAGAAGGGTCGTATTCAATCGGAAGCGTATTCAAAAAGAAATATTTTTCAGAGAAGGGCTTGAGCTCGAGCGTGTCTAAGTTGAATAAACCATTTTTCAATGCAATTATGTTCATTGGCGGCTCGATTTCCTTTCGGTCAACGTACGTTTGAGTCCTAACGTATTCGTACGCTTCCGCAACCCGGCCAGAATTTGTTTTGCTACCAAGAAGGAACTGTGCTGCGGCCTTTACCATCGCCCGGCCGGGATGATAAGTGCCTTTGATGTAAACGTAAACTTCATCAGTATCGGTGAAGGATTTTATGGTGTAGTGCGCGAGAATTTCTTCTCCAAGCAATAATGGTACGAACCTCCCTTTTTCATCAAAAAAAACTGACGAACTATTTGTCATCTCCTGCGCGGTTCTTTTAAGACTCGCTATTGCGTCCTCCGCACTCTGTCCGGGCTTCAACAAAATCAAGCCGTCTTTGACTCCGCAACTACTGCACGCGTTTTCAGAGTCTATGCTGACTTCTGAAACTTTCGCACAGTGTATGCACATCTTGCGTACAATTTCCTTTGATTCGGTTGTCGCGTCTGCCATGATCGTCACTTAAAATTCAAAGTCTGCGTAACCTTCGTCACGTCTTGTTTCCTTGTCCTCGCGGAACTCTTCCCATTCAGGTTGTTGTTGGCGTCCAGGTTTCCCACTCGTGTTCTTTACCCCGAAATCCGGGTTATGATTGGAATTCGGAACGCCTACAACCATCTCCTGGGGTTTCGAATCCGGGCAAAAGTCGGCCAAAGGAGGCAACCGACGACCGACACGCCCGGGATAAAAGGAAGGAAAATCCATTTGCATCATCCAAGTTCGGGGGCTTCTTCAAACTCGCCCTCTTTCAAATCATCATCTTTTGGTTCCGCATCGAACATCGGTCGATGCGCCGGGTATGCTGCCTCGGGAAAAGCCTTCGGGTTCGCGGGCATCTTCTTCCGCACCTTCGGAACGTACAACGCCGGACGTTGCGCCGAAACCGACTTCTCCTCTATCTTGCCTTTCTTTGAAAACAACTTTCTGCAGCGTTCCGCTGCAGCAGCCCGGGCTTCCGGACTCCAAACCCTTTTCTCCTTTGGACTGGGTTGCATTTCCTTTGCGAGAAGTCCGCGTTTCTTCAAGTACGCCTCGGTGTGCTTGAACTGCCTTTTGGGCTTCGGACCCCGCTTCTTGTGAACCGGAACGGGGGGGGGCGATTGGTTTTGCAACAGGATAAGACGGCCCAGTTGAACCAGTTCCTGCAGGCCGACCGTGAACCCTCTTGAACTCGTTGAGCAGAGCATCTAACTTCTCGTAGTCGTCATTGAAGACGTCAAACTCGCGTCTGCCTTGCGTGGTAAACTCGACAGTTACCTTTGCAGTCGTTTGAACCGACATACTCAGCACCTGTACTTGATTGCGACGATGTGGTTGAGTGCATTCTCAGCGTCAACCTTGCGCCTTTGCTCTCGCGCATTCACGGCATCCAACTTGCGTTGGAACACGTCCCTAAAGCTCTCGCTATTCGAAGTCATTGACGTCTACCTCCCACTTTTTTGCTTAAAATTTTAGAATGAGTTACGAGGCGCTTTGACCTTTGTTTCATTTCCCGGTCAGGGCGTCCTACTTTTGGTGTAAGCGCCCTTTTTTGGGCGTCTACG
>JGI24729J20445_1000327_pt1 | contig 29898 bp, 24 predicted proteins | sample EPASupsiteSAE323_FD_20445 | JGI IMG/M metagenome (IMG submission 20445) | reverse complement strand
ATTACTGGAGCATAATTGCCTGTATTAGCTGCTGGCAGTTATCGGATATCACTATTTTGCAGTTTCAAAGAACTCGATTTTGCTATTATGCAAAATCCTCATTTGATAAATGTTGTTGCAAAGTAACAAACACAAGCAATCATCAAGAAAGTTATCGCCAATCCATACGACTTACCAAGAATAATCCCACCGCCAAAAGCTATTAGTAGTGTCAGAAAGAATCCAGCCTTATAAATAGTACTATATCTATACTCTCTTTCCATTATACCCTCCTATCATAAGCCTAAATTATTATATAAATAATTTTGTCCCGTAATAACCAAACCAGTTGCCCCTCCGGTAAGAGCTGCTCCTACAACAAGACTTGCACCTCCTGTTTGCAAAAACTAACGGTACTTCCTCTGTAGGATCAAATTCAGGAAAGTCGATTTTAACTCGGCTATTTCCTTGCCATTTTATTGTGCATTTTTCTAAGGTCATCGATTTCATTACAGATATCGTTAAAATCACAGGAAGTACAGTCGGGGTCCAGGTCATCAAATATTTTATTCAGGGCGTCGATGACGCGAGCTACCTTTTCGCCGGTTGGTTTCAGCAGTCTGACGTCCTCGGCGCTAGAGGTTATGAAAATGACCTCGACAGCATCGACATACTCGTATTTTTTATAATCCCGAATTAGTTCGCTGCCTAGAACCTGAAATGATAATCCGGCCTTAAGACCTTTTTTGCCCACCCGGCTCCATTCCTTCATATTCTGTGGGGTGGCCCGCAGCATGTAGTCTCGCATCCGGAGCTTGATGCGCACCATATCCAGTTCGCTGTACCTTTCGGAGATATTATCCTCAGTAAGGCCATGACAGCGCAGCAGGGTTATCTTGCCGAAGGGGACCTGCTTTTGTCTTATCTCCGGCAAATCTGGCCCGATCACTGTGATACGGTTGTCGATTACCTGGCTGGCGGACTCGGTCAGCAATATAAACGCGGATGACTCGGTGCGGGGATGCCCCAGTTCGATGGCGGTATCGGATTCGAATATCACATGATCGTCGGTATCCCGGGACCAAATAGAAGTGAGATCAGCCAGGCTGGTTCGCACCAAACGCTGGCTGTTTAGCTCGCCCAAATACTGATTTACCTCGTCAAAGAATCCATCAAAGAGGTCCATTCACCTATCTCCTGTAATGAATATAGTGGGGATACTACTTGGATAAACCGGACTTCTTCCGGGCAAATTCGGCCGCTCCCAGCGCCCCCATTAGCTGAGGGTCGGTGGATAGTTTGGCAACCTCTATATTAAGAGTCTTTTGAAAAATCTTTATCAAGCCCAAATTTTTGGCGGCCCCGCCCGTAATGGTTACGTCTTTTTCTATACCGGCCTTCAGCAGCATGGTATAGCAGCGTTTGGCCACTGACAAGAGAATGCCGGCTGCGATATCCGCGGAGTCCTTTTTCTGGGCGACCAGGCTGATAACCTCGGATTCCGCGAAAACACTGCATTGGGAAGTGATAGGCACGGGCTGGTTAGAGCGCAGGGAAAGAGCAGAAAAATCCTCCAGGCTCATTTCGAAGGTGCGGGCGATATTCTCGATAAATCTCCCGGTGCCCGCCGCGCATTTATCGTTCATGGCAAAGTTTTTTACTGATCCGTCAGTATCTATGCTGATGCCCTTGATGTCCTGCCCGCCAATATCGATTATAGTACGGATGCGGGGATTGACCGTATGGACTCCCATGGCATGACAGCTTATCTCGGAGATGTTTTCATCAGCAAAGGGCACGCGGTTTCGACCATAGCCGGTACCCACCATATAGGCGAAGTCTTTGATATCCCGGATATCGGAAACACTTTTTATCGCCCCGGCAATGGCGTTTTTGGAGGTTTCCTCCGGATCCAGCTTGCTTCTGACAATGGAGGAACCGATAATGGTTCCCCCTCCATCCATGATTACCGCCTTGCCGTAAGTTGACCCCACATCACAACCGCAAACATACTTACTACTCATACGACAACCCCTTCCGAACTGTACAGCCTTAATTGCTAACTCAACTTTACGCAACAAAACCAGGGAAGATTGCCGCGTCGCATCGCTCCTGCGCCGTCCTGGCGCCCGCGATACTAGACCATCCGTGGTCGTCGCTAACGCTCCTCGCAATGACAAGAACATAAGTTTTCGCAGCAATGATAAGTACGCGCGTTTTAGCACTATGACAGTTTACAAAGCAAGTGTGCTTCCACCGTTCTAACTCTAAGTTTAATTCAATCAATAAAATCAAATGCCCTGAGTCCCTTTTCTAGCTCAACTGCCGTCCGAGAGTCCAGTTCCAATAGACTTCGGCCTTGAATATCGAAGGATCTTATCTGGCTATCCTCCTCAAGGCAAGCCAGCAATGGCATGCCGTCTAGATCAACCATTTTCAGCTCGTTGCTACCGGTTAGGCGGTTGAGCATTACTCCCACTCGGGCATTACTTATCAATCCACCGGCCACCCCGGCAATGGTTTTTATGACATTGATTCCCTTACGGCTGGCGTCAGAGACCAGCAGCAGATGAGTGATATTATCCATCACCCGGCGATTGATTTGCTCGATGCCGGCTTCGCCGTCGATGACCACATAGTCGAAGTCGGCGGACAGCGATTCGATTATCCCCTTCAAATAGTCATTGACCTTGCAGTAGCACCCCTCGGTCTCCGGCCTGCCGATAGCCAGAAAGGCAAACCCCCGTGACTCCGCCATAGCTTCGAGCACTCCATAATTCAGGTGCGATAATATGGCCTGTTGCTTTTGCCGGCTGCCTTCGCGGCCGGCCCAGATGACCTCTTTTCTTATATCATCAATGGTTTTGCCTATCGCAACCCCTAAGGCAGTAGATAATCCAATGGCCGGATCGGCGTCGATCACCAATACCTTTTTGTTTTTCACCAGCAGCGCCTTAACCATCAGGGCGGAAATCGAGGTTTTTCCGACTCCACCCTTGCCGCAGACCGCAATTATTCTGGATTCTACCATAGCGGACCTCCTTTGCCGCAAAGCCAACTATCGCGTTTACCAGCTAGCGGCATCATCAATAACCAGGAGACTGGCATCCAGCGGTTCCGCGCCGATAACGCTGCGCATGAAATTGCTGATTTGGTCGCGGATGCCCTGCCGTGAACAAATCCGGGCGTCCATCAGCTCATAATCGACCACACAGAGCGGGATATTTCTTTTCCGGGTTTCCTCCCACATAACCCCGCTCATGGCCATGCTGTTGCGGCAACCCATATGATTACAATTCATTATGAAGTCCGCCCGGTAATCCTCCGCCATACCGAGAAACTGGCTGAGAAAGAAATCGTAATCGCCCCGGGTATGCCTTGACATAGGAGCCATAGCCATGGAGAAAGCCACCGCTTTCATCATGGTATCCGGGGAAGTGGTATCATAGTAGACTTCATTGGTATAGCTCATCATATCCATCAGCACGCCGATGCCCCAGCATCTTTCCAGCCAGTTGAAGATATGCGGGTACATCATGGTGGGGGGGTTCCATATAACGACCCGATAACGCAGGTTTTTGATCGGGGAGAGGTTTTTCTCATAAGCCGCTTTCTCTATGGCGTGAAATGCCTCATATACCCTTAAGGCCTGCTTCGTCCCGCCGTCATGGAAACTCCAAAGAATGCCGTTGGTCCAGGGCGGAAAGCCGACCACCGGGGGATGGTTGGAGCGCCTCATTTCCCGGCTTTCCAGTTCCATTTCGTTGGTTACATTGTTACGCTGGCAAAGCTCTTTTAGCTTATCCCAATCCATCTTGCGGCCAGTTTGTTTTTCCAGGAATTCAATGACATGCCCAAGTTCGCTTTGGATGATTTTCAATCCCTCATCATCACGGAAATTATAGGGGACATCAATGAAATACATCGGCAAGCCCAGTGATTTTTGAATCAGGGTATAGGCTGCCTGCCCGCTGTCACAGGGCAGATTGGAGGCAATTATGCAAGAGGCCGGGGGGCAGTGGTTGGCAAATACCGCGGCGGCGGTTATCCTGGCGTAACTGCAGGTATCCCCGGGCAGCCCGTGGTTTTCAATATAGTCCATATACTTATGGGTGGACTGGGTATCAACCATCGGCATCGTAACAACAAAGATATGCTCCGGGGTGAACACCCGCAAGCCCATGGCCCGCACAATTACGGTCGGAACCATAGAATCAATGATGACGGTCTCTTCTGGATGAAAGAAAATATCCTCCAGCATCGCGGTGGTCATCTCAGTAACATTTAAAAAGGTCAGGCAATAGGTCTTTAAAAGCGCGCCGTTTACGTCTTCGGTATGCCGGCTGATCATACCCGGCACCTTCAATAGATCATACATCCAGGGGTATTTGAACATGGCCTTGGAAAGACCCAGGGGATGTGGGGCCATGAATTTGATCATCAGGCCGTAGAATTTGAGCCAGGTTTTAAAATCAATCCATTGATCGCGGAGATTGCCTTTATATTTCCTCATTTTACTTGCTCACCTCTTATCTCTGACTGATAGTTTTTATTCTCGATGCTCTCGATAAAGGCCTGAATCCTGGTCCGGAACTGCCCCTCTCCGGCGAATCCGTATTCCCGCTCAATGCTGATAATCGGTATACCGGCTTCCCTTACCGCTTCCATAGTGATCAGCTTTTCATAACCCCACATGTCGCAGAATTTGATGGTCAGAAATACAATGCCATCCACGGCGTATTCCCGGGCCCAGCGGATAAGATTGGCGGTTCTGGTCTCGGCCTTTTCAATCATTCGCGGACACTCACAGGTCGCTAAATAATGCTCAGCCAGGTTCTGGTAGGGATCACCGTCTTCCGGAATCTCCTCCAAACCCGGCAGGGAACCGAAGCAGAAGCGATCGCATGCCAATAAGGCCCCCTGCTCTTCCATCAGCTCAACCAACTGCGGATTATCAAAACAAGGCCCCACCACCATGATTCTGGCCCGGTAATCGGTGATCCCTTCGCGTTGTTGCAGGGCTTCTTTCAGGTTTTTAATAGGTTGAATCAGCTTATCCTGCGGGGCCACCAGGGTAGCGGCCATCAACTTATGGAACTCACTGCCGCTGATCCGCGGATTGGTCGCCTTGCGTAAATCAGCGATCTCCTGGAGCATACGATTGAATTCATTATGCTGTTTAATGGCTTTGCTCAGTTCGGCATCACTCATGTCCACCTGGTATTTGTCTGCAATAATGGACGCCGTTCTTTTCAAGTCCTTTATAAATACCTCAATAAATTCCGGATAGGTCTTGCGCGGGGTTTCCAAGATGTGCACAAAGAAGTTGTCGTTATCGGCGTTGATGTTCTTTATTTCGAAATGCTGGCCGCAGCGGGTGCTGTGCTGACAGCTGTTGGCGTTGACCAGACCGCCCAGGAAATGATAGCCGCCGGTAAGCGCCGTCTCCAGAATCGACCGCGAGAAGGAGCACAGGACCGATGACAAATAGAAATCGGCCAGTTCAGTGTTTTGTACCCCGGGGGCCCGCAAACGGACGGGAAACAAATTCCCCACCGATAATAATGGGCGGGGTACTACATAGCAGTTGTACCCGATAGGTATTCGATTCTCCGCCACCGCTGCATCAATTAGGTGATTGCCGGGCGTTTGCAGCAGATCCTCGAAGAACCTGATTTCCTCTAGCATCTTCATATTGTTTAATCCCCTTTTGTTGAAAAGTAATTTCCGCGCGGCGTAGCCTCTATCTATTACTACCTTATAATTCTACCGGCTACCGCGCATGCACCCCGCTTAACTAGCCCATCTTGTCAGTAAGCTTGCGAAAAACGGGTTCAATCTGGCGGATAAGCAGCATATCTAGTTCCAACCAGTAGATTACGATCACGACTACCATTAAAACGCCGATAATTTCAAGGATTACCTTCAGAACATTTGATATGCCGGCCAGGCTGATCACACCTAAAAAACCAAACATTTCTACCCTCCTAATATCGCGTACTTAAAAGAATTGAATAGGGATTTATATAATGCACCGGCAGATCTTTATGTAGAATTGGTGCTTCATATTGGTTGTGCAAAGCAAGAAGCTATAGAGTATTATTATTGTTTAATTCTTCTTATCCGATGAAATTCCTCTACCGTAAAACCTATTTTAATAATTTATTTTTTTAAATTAAAATAGAAATTATCAAACATAACACAGAAAAATAATAAGCACCTCCTAATGATATTGGAAGTGCTTTATTGCCGTCAGATTGCCGCGTCGCTACGCTCCTCACAATGAGAAGCACGCGAGGTTTTCGCAGTAATAATAGGTATAAACGCAAGCTCGGTATTTATTTTCGGATACCATCCCTTGCTCATACCAATCCTCCCTTAAGCACAAGGAATTTAAAATCCCATCACTGGAGTCTAACAAGGAGGTGATTAGACAGCTCCGGGGGTCAACTCATTTAGGCGCGTTTTTTAACAGTTTGTGTAACTCGTCTTTGAGAGGAAGCCTTCCCGCTACTTTAACCTGCCCGTCGATAACCAACGCCGGCGTAGACATTACCTTATAGCTCATTATCTGTTTAATATCCTGGACCTTGGATACATCGGCCGTGATATTCAGCTCTGCCAGCGCATTGATTACATCCTTTTCCAGCTTCTTGCACTTCTCGCATCCCGTTCCCAATACCTCGATTTTCACATTCGCACCTCCCAATTAAAATTAACCCTTGATCTATTTTGAGCCCACAAGTATGGCTGAACCGGACTTCCTCATACATGCTTCGCCATCAATAACTGGCATCCGCGACAACTCATCGGCCAATTCGGGTATTGTCTCCAGGGGTTTACTAATATACTCTTCGAACTGATTAATTGTTTGATTTAAGAGGCTCCTGTTCAAACTGCAAATGGTACGTTGCCCTTCTTTGCGCTCGTTAACCAGTCCAGCATGTTTCAAAACCTTAAGGTGCTGGGACACTCGGGGCTGGCTTATCTGCATGACCTCTTCCAGATCGCATACGCACAACTCTCGGTCAGCCAACAATTTGATGATCTTTAAACGAGTTGGCTCTCCCAAAGCCTTAAATACCGATTCAAACATGTCTTTCAGCTCCTTATTAAATGCTCAATTATATTATAATATAATTATTTTATTTCTTGTGCCATTTTATAGATTACAAATCCAACTCTACACCGGCAATAATGCGTTAAAGAGATAACCAACAATAATGATCGAGGTAGCAACAATGCCGATGAATACACCGATTAGTTGAGGTTTCATTACGTTGCGCAGAATAATCATTTCCGGCAGAGATAATGCGGTAACTGCCATCATGAAAGCCAACACCGTTCCCATGGCCATACCCTTTTCCTGCAAGGCCGCAACCAGCGGAATAACCCCAGCAGCGTTGGAATATAGCGGAACACCCATAAGTACCGCGATAGGTACCGCGAAGAAATTGTCCTTTCCGGCATAAGCGGCTAGAAAATCTGTTGGTACATATCCATGGATAGCTGCCCCTAATCCAATGCCGACTAAAACATATGGCCAAACCCTTTTAAGGATGTCGCGTACATATTCCCTGGCATATAACAATCGGTCATGCCAGGTCTGCTCGACAATTATCATTTCCATCCCCTCGCCGCCCTGGGCGATTTCATAGACATATCCTTCAACATACTTTTCGAGTTTCATTTTTCCGATCACCAGTCCCGAGATGATCGCTACTACCAATCCTGTCCCGATATAAATCAGCGCAATACCGGTTCCAAACATACCCCAAAGTAATATTAGTGCCACTTCATTTATCATAGGAGAAGCTATTAGGAACGAAAACGTCACTCCCAGCGGGATTCCAGCTTCAACAAAGCCAATAAAAACCGGAACCGCAGAACAGGAGCAAAATGGCGTTACGATTCCCAGTAAAGCAGCGACGACATTACCGGCATATTGATGCTTGTAACTAAGTATTTTACGGGTCTTTTCCGGCGGGAAAAAACTCCTGATAATTGCAACCACAAAAATAATCACCGAGAGCATTATAAAGATCTTCAAGGTATCATAAATAAAGAAGTTCACCGAATCAGCCAAACGAGTACCCTTTACTAATGAGAACCATTGATAAGTGACTAAATCAGCAAACCATTTCAACATAATAATCATCTTCTTTCAGGTTATATAATAATATTATTATATCAATATATGCTTCGGCGCTTGTCAACGTCTAGCTTCATTTTAAATATCACTTCTGGCCGATAATAGCCAGCTTCGGCCCCTGCAATCTCAACATGGCACCAATTATTATCGCCTATGTGGGCGGAATGGAGACTGACATTCCAACCGACAAACAAAATCATCCCGGATTGTTTTTATTTTTCTGTTAAGAAATGTTATTTTGCAGGATTTATAAAAAATCTCGAGAATTATATAAATTCAAGAGCATAAAGGGCTAGTTGTAGCGTGTAAAACTACATTTTTTATTATTTGTACACCTTTCTTGCGGTGCGATGGGGGTTTTTAAAAAATTGCTTATTAAAAAGGAAATAGGGCTTTCAGTATTTGGTTTATTGTTTTTTTTATGTATGTTCCCGCTTTTCGCAATTGGAGAAGATACAACGCCGATAGAGCCATCTGGAGATTACCAGATTAATAGCTTCAACAGCTATAGTAATTCATTTAATATCAATGTAAGCAATTTGGAACAGGCATATAAATATAATGTATTCTATGACCAAATTGAGCTATCAGATACACCACTTTTACTTAATCAGCCTACTATTCACATTAAAGAAATACTATGCAGTCCTGACCAATTAAACGTTGAATTCTATGGTAAGGATAATTTAAGTAATATCATTGTAGCCACTGCCACTCTAGTCGAAGGCAAATTGAACATTACTCCGGTCAAGATTGATGAATGCTTTATCGCTACTGCCGCCTACGGCTCAAAATTTGAATCCTCAGTAATCTTGTTACGTCAATTTAGGGATCGTTTCCTTTTAACGAACTCAATAGGAAGTGAATTTGTTGAAACATATTACAAAAACTCGCCACCGATTGCCCACTATATATCCCAAAGGGATTATTTAAGGACTGCCGTACGTTTGGCCTTAATTCCCTTTATAACACTAGCTTTCTTATGCCTTCATCCACAATGTTTTTTCATCTTGGGTATATTTGTAGTATTAATGATGATCCTTTTGCGCAATAGATCTAAAGCCAATTGGCGCAGAAGCATATCCCTGTTATTATTACTATCATTTAGTAGCTCTATATTCATTCCTATTGCTCCCAAATCAGTTTTTGCTCAAGAAAATCAATCAGACTCAACCAGCAATTTGCCAAATGTCTACGAAGCATGCAGTTTTGGTGGAAGTATTTTATTATCCGATGTATCAAATAACTGTATAAGAATAGGAAAAGATGTTTACTCAAGTAATTCAAAGTACTTTGAGACGGCACACTTATTGGCATCATTAAAATGTGGAGGAAATCAGGCCTATATAAAGAAGGATGGACGATGGTATAACATTTTTACCCTTAGTGACGATTATATAGGTCAAGTAGATAAATCGGAAAAAGATTATATCGTTAATGGTTGGAATCTCCGTTACTGGTATAAACCAGAAATAGAAATTGGTGAATTGGTGGATACGGAGCCACCATTGCTCATTGCTGCAATTGAAGATGTAGCCAATAGTTACATCGTTCTTCAAATGAATGAACAAATATTATTGCCTGATAAGTCAACTAAAGTTCAATTTATCAAAAATGCAGATAATACCATTGTGGCAGGTACTATTGTGGGTTTTGTTGATGATGATCATTCATCATTGAAAGTAAAGATCCCCAATGCGCTTGGCCGTGATATTTGGACTGTAAAAATAGGACCGCTAACCGATACCTCAGGTAATTTGAACCAGAATCAATTATGCGAACTGGTTTATCGCACGAGACTCCCGGCATTATCTATACTTGGCGATAACGGATTAATTGCCTTCCAATTGGATAATACAGTGGACGGTTGTACTTACACTCTAAATAATAAACTAAATGACGGCGAATATAAGGAGTTACAAACTATCGATTTAACCAAACCTATTACTATTAGTAAAGAAACTACCGAAGGTATTTACACATATCAAGTAACAGAAACGTCCAAATCCGGCCAAAAAGTAAGCTCCAACAACGTAAAATATATGATAACCTCCCAAGGATCAGGCATACTTACCGGTGACACCGACAGTGACGGATTAAACGACGAGCTTGAAACTGAGTTAGGAACTGATAAAACCAAGATTGATACCGACGGAGACAGCTTGCCTGATGGCTATGAATATTATTTCTCCGGTACGCTTCCATTAAAAACAGATACAGATGAAGATAGCGTGTTGGATGGAATGGAAGATGCAGACCTTGATAGCCTTACTAATCAAAATGAATATCTATTAAATACCAATCCCCAGTTGGCAGATTCAGATAACGATGGATTGGATGACGGTGTAGAAAGCAATCAATATCATACCAATCCTATATTATCGGATACCGATGGTGATTCAGTATCGGATAAAGATGAGATTGTCTTAGGACTTAATCCGCTAGATACTGATAGCGATAATGATGGTGTTCAAGACAATGATGAAAAGATAGAACAAACGGTTAATGAAGAAAACATAGATAGCAGTTTGTTGTCAAACAATGATGCGCTCCCTGCACTTACTCTATCTGCCAGCGGAAATGTAAACAATATGGCAGGGATAAGTGAATATAAAGGTGTTGAGTTTGGCAATAGTAGATCTGTGGTTGGTAAACCCATCAGTATAAGCGGTGTGGATTTCGATAGTGCCGAGGTATCCTTCACGTTGAACAGCATCGAATCAATGTCGGCATCCGTTCCTACCTGTAATAAAAACTTGATATGCCGATATGATGAAGAAGGGAATACTGTTTATTACGATACTGACTACGACAGCGATACTAATAAGCTTTCGGCAGAGATTGATAGTCCGGGTACATATTTTGTTCTTGATGTTGAAGAAATGTTTAACGAGCTTGGTCTAAGCCTACCGGCAGAAATGCGTGAACCAGCCATCGATGCTGAATCGGTCGTAAAATCAATGTCTCAGAACGATATTATTTTAGATCTCACTCCTGAAGAAATCGAATCAATGATAAATCCTATGCCTGATAATGATGTTATGGAACCGGAAAATACCGATCAAGCAGAAATCTCATCAGATTCTGTAACGGTAGATAACGATATTGAAGCAAGAATTGCGACAGAAGCGACCGGACAAGCGGATATTGCTTTTATTATTGACACCACCAGTTCCATGGAAGGTGAAATAAATAATGTAAAGAACAATGCAACCGCTTTTGTAGACGCTTTGAAAGAGAGAGGCATTGCGCCATATTTTGCTCTGGTTGATTATCAAGACATAACATATGATGGTATTGATTCGACAAAAGTGCACAAAAACCTTACCAGCAACTGGTTCTCTAATATTGAAGATTATAAAAAGGTCATTTCAAATCTCAAGCTTGGCAATGGAGGGGATACTCCGGAATGTGCCATTGATGCACTGGAAACCGCTCGTTTGCTGGATATGAGGGCAAATGCGGGGAAGTTCTTTATACTGGTCACCGATGCCCAGTATAAGACTAATAATCGATATGGAATACCTTCCATGGATTATGAAATTGAATTATTAAAAAATCAAAATATTAATACTTCAGTAATTACATCTTCCGGTTTGGAATCAACTTACGAAAGTTTGTTTACCGCAACTGGTGGAATATTTGCAAATATCAACGGTGAATTCAAGAATGAATTAATGACGATTGCAGATAAAATTGGTGAGGTAGTTGACGATGGAGTATGGGTCTATTTAGATGGTCCCATACCAGTAGCAGTTAAGCTAAAAAAAGAACCGTCCGCCGATGATACCGTAACCGATACTGACGAGGATGGCCTGCCCGACATTCAAGAATTAAAGAGTGTTATCCCTACAAAAGAAGTTAACCTGGATGAAATCATAACCAAAGTCAGCCAAGGTGCCATAACTGGTACCAGCTATGGCACGGTAAAAATGTATGAATACTATAGTAATCCTGCCGTCAACGACACTGATTACGACGGATACTCTGATTATGATGATTTGGAACCCAAAACTGAGTATGCTGCCCCCGTTGTATTGATTCATGGCTTGAATAAGGATTCATATAGGTCATTTGGCGTATCAACTAGTTTTGCCACTCAAGAATATCATCTGAATGACCATTATATTGATAACAACATTGCTGCTGGAACAGTTGTTGAGGGTTTGTCAAATTCACTTGACAAGAATTTTTTCAACCCATTTAAAGAAGATATTCCTTCTGAAAATTACTATTCGTTAGAGGCGCAGCTGATTATCTCAATTGACAAAATTGGCAAACGCGCCTCGGAAACCATGGCATCAAATCTGATATCAAATGGCTATATAAAAAATAAAAACATCTTTGCCATAAACTATCCAAATCAGGATTTTGTATGGAAAAACGCTGATCTGCTAAAATGGTTTCTTTCAACATTAAAAGATAAAAAGGGATTATATCCTACCTTATCTGCCTATAACAATCAGTCTATAAAATTTATCTTAGTTGCTGAAGGTTCTGGTGGCTACATAGCCAGGTATTATAATGAGATACTGTCCAATGGAACAGATGTTGGCAAACTTATTCTATTTGAAACGAACTCTGATGTATCAAATGTTGTAGGAATAACTCCATCGGATATTGTTACTCATACTACTCTAATTCAACCAATCAACGCAGATATCACCGATGGCAGTATGATGAACGGTGGTCCGGGAAATACCTACAGTGCATTCAATCCATTTGTTCAGGATAAGTTTAAGTATATTAATGAATATCAAACCGGATCATTGAATATCAGCAATCATCATAAAGTCGAATATGATAATTATATTGGAGTAGATAATAACAACTCCATGATCAAAGATTTCTCTAAGTTAGTAAAATACAATAGGTCCGAGAACAATGATTTCTACATTGAAAGAGACGGAGACCTCATAACTCGAAGCAATTTTGACAATCTATTCGAAAACCTTTCCTCGCAGTATTCCAAAGACCTGGCAGAATTGTCTATCGAGGCGGCTTTATACGCCTATGATGATGTCTATCGGTTGGCAAGGGAAGAAGCTGATTATTCCAGACCCGAATACCTAATAGATATGCTGGAAGGTCTTGGTTTCGTCAATATCATTCCGTACAATTACCATGATAATGATATGCATAATAACAGTTTTGTTTTAGCAAGCAAGGAAATACTGAGTAATGGCCAACCATACCATCTAGTAGCTGTAATTTTGAGAGGTACCGATTCAGTTGAATGGAATGGTGATTTCGAAATTTGGCAAAACATAGCGGACCTGGATAGGAAGACAATGTACTCTTTCGAAAAAGGCAAGGCATGCGTATACCAAGCGTTGAAAAATTATACCCAGAGCATGGGTACCAACGTTAAATTATGGATAACCGGTCATAGCAGAGGCGCGGCGGTAGCTAACCTTTTGGGAGCGGAGTTATCAAATAACAGAGAAGATACGGTAATTGCACAAAAAGACAACATTTTTGTTTATACCTATGCCACCCCAAACGTAAGATTACAGAGTGTGATTAATAGTGAAAATGTAAACAATATTTTTAACTTTGTAAACAGCGAAGACTTCGTTACCAAGGTTCCTTTAGTCTCATGGGGATACGGGAAATACGGTATAACAACCCAATATAACATAAATACCATCAAGGATATTAGCGGATTTAGTAAATACTATGCACTTGCTGGTCAGATAGCGTGCAAAGAAAGTGCCATGACTGCAGATGCTGTGGTTCAGGAATTCTATGACTTGGCGACCTGTGTTGAAGATTATTATAAAGACCTGCATCCGTTAGAGAAATATCATTCACTTAGAGACTTTGCTTTCAACGTGATTGCGAATGCCGCCCAGGGTATAAATATCGGTGAATTAATAAATTCTTATCTTTCATTGACTTACCATGGTATTGCTGCGTTTTTTGTATATAACGAACAACAGGTTTTTAATAAGGCAATTACATACAACCACAACCCCCATACCTATTACGCCATTACGCAATATCATAATTCCAAGTAATAGACTATCCCTCGATTAACCCCTAATAAATCAGCTATAGCCCTTACGACTGTTTTCGGCGGGCTATTTTATATTATTTTCCATGACCTGAACGATTATGTAAGTCCATCTTCCATAGCGACGACAGTATTCACCATTTGGCTCTTGTATTAAGTAGTATAATTAGTACGCGGTGGCTGAATACCCTTTGTGCAAAGGGATGGGTAACCAACTGTAGCATTTTACCCCACATACACGTAGAAGCTAGGAGTCTTGTGTTAGAATTCAATACTTCTCTCAGGCCAATAAGAAGCATTCCTGTAAGAGCGAGGACCGTTAAACCCCTGACACGGCCATTAACCAGTACGGGTGCAGAGTCGTGATCACAAAAAGAGGCGCCAGACCCTAAGAATCTGACACCTAAAAATGAGAGATATTTAAAAAGCCCGAAAACAATAAGGTGTGGAATCTAAGATTAAAACCGGGAGGCCCAACTCCCGATTACCATGGCGCTTTTTCTACTAACATCAATGCGATGAGTAATCCGTAAATGGTCAGTGTTTCAATAAACGCCAGAGAGATTAGTAATAGTTTTCTAATCTCATTTGCTGCTTCCGGCAGTCTTGCGATTGATTCGAATGCTTTGCCGCCAAGTATACCCATCCCTATTCCGCCACCGATACCAGCGATTGACACTGCCAGACCTGCTGCTAAAGCGATCCCCATATTGTCACTCCCTTCTTAAAAATCCCAATATTCTGAAAATTTTTAATATACTTTAACTGTTCGCTGGACCTATAAGTATAGGATCTTTAGAGTGGCATTTTCAGAATATCACCGGGTTGATGGTAACTGATTACCAAATCGGTTTGACATAAGAATAGGCTGAAAACGAATTGGGATTATTGATAAGTTTGGATAGGTCTAAAGGTTTGGGCTTGGGAACATCGTTTTTCTTATCACATAAGCTATAAGCCACTTTCCATTTCATTTGCTCTTCAGCTCTTTTTTGTCGACGATATTTGAGAAATTGTTCGTGTCGTTGCCGAGCTATTTTTTCTGCGATTATGAGTGCTACGTACAGTGCAACGTAAATCCCGCCTTTAAAAGCAAAGTAAAGAAACGTATAGAATAAAAACACCTTTTGTAATTCAGTCACTCTTCACCGCCTCCTTTCTTTCCAGATTAAGGGGTCCTTGGCAACTGCATTACTTCTTTCATGAATCCAGGTACATCCTTTTAAAAACGTAGATAATGCTTATTATTCCAGACGTTAATGAAAGCGTAATGGCAAACATTAATAATAAACCTTTGAGCATCTTCCTCCTTCCTTTCCAGTTTAAATATGAAGATACGTCCGTATCTTCTTAATTAATACATATGAAGATACGTGCTTATGGTATTATATTATTCTCGCGACAAATTGTTACATGCTTGCAACACTTATACCAGCAAAATGCAGATTTTATTTTCCGGCGCAAAGATCTATTTCGTGTTTAGCCTGCTGATAATGCCCGCCATTACTGACTGTTAAGGCGGTTCAGTGGCAGCAGTTGTATCTTATCTTCTATAGTCCTTGATGCGATTTCACTACAATAAAAAGCTTTGCTGACCTAAGCTCCCCCCAGTCCTTAATTTCCTTTGGCATCTTTCTACCGGATTTAGTTCTAAGTAAGGCTACTATTTGGTGGTGTTGGAATCATAAACGAAAATAATAAAATATCATGTTCACTAATATAATGTGATAAATGTCGGAGATGCTATTTACCATGCATTGCACGTTGTCAAGGCCAATAATTAGTTGACCCGAAAGAAGTAAGTAGGCTCTTAATGGGAGGGAAGCATACATGGGGCGGACCAATTTTATTCCAAATGCGTGGCTAAAGGCTATCGAGCACATACTAGACACTTTTGACGCCGCCATCATGATCGATAAAACGGGTAAGATAGTCCTTATCACTGGGAAATACGCCGATCTGGCCGGCCTTAACAAAGGCGATGTGCTGGGTGCACAGGTTTATGAATACTTTCCTACCAGCCGGCTGCTTGAAGTGGTGCGTACCGGCAAGCCGATTAATGCTGATCTATGGGAAGTAAATGGAGTAACAGTGTTTGTTTCCCGCATGCCATTGACTTGGAACGGGCAGATAGTCGGTGCGTGTGGGGTCAGTGTATTTCGATATGTTAATGAAGCTAAGGAACTCGCCCAACGCTTAGACAACCTCGATCTTGAACTGCAATACTATAAAAACCAGGTGCGCAAACTATCGGGGGCTCGTTACTCGTTTGATACCATTATCGGGTCAAGCCCGGCTATCACCGAAGCCAAAAATAATGCCATGCAGTTAGCCCGCACCCGGGCAACCGTACTCCTGGTAGGTGAAACCGGGACCGGCAAGGAATTGTTTGCTCATTCCATTCACCAGGAAAGTCAGCGTCGTGAGCGGCCCTTCGTGCGGGTAAACTGTGCCGGCATTCCGGAAAACCTTGTTGAATCGGAATTGTTTGGTTATGAGGACGGGGCTTTCACCGGCGCCCGCAAAGGCAGTAATCCTGGGAAGTTTGAAATAGCACACGGGGGCACCATCTTCCTTGATGAAATAAACGAACTGCCTTACCATGTACAGGCTAAACTATTTAAGGTATTGTCGGACGGTGAAATTCAGCGGGTAGGTGGAACCGAAATAAACTTGATCGATACGCGCTTTATAAGCTCAACCAACATCAACCTGCACGAGGCAGTTCAAAATAACCTTTTCCGCGAGGATCTTTTCTATAGCCTAAACGTTAATATTATCAGGATACCTTCTCTGCGCGAACGCCGCAGTGATATCCCCTTACTGTGTGAATATTTTCTGAGCCAAAGCAACGAAGAACAGGATACCCATATCTCAGGGCTGGAAGATGATGTGTTAGACTTTTTCAACATCTATGCCTGGCCGGGCAATGTCCGTGAATTAAAAAATACTATAATGCGCATGTGCATACAAGCCCGCCACGGACCACTCCAGTTAAGCCATCTGCCCAAAGGCATTCTGTTAGCTTCTGGGGATCTGCTTCCTGAAATCAATTTCAGCCTGGAAGCACAAATGGATGCAGCTGAAAAAGAGCTGCTGCTGAAAGCGCTCCAGAGTGTGCACTGGAACCGAACCAAGGCGGCCAGCTTGCTTAATATCCACCGCACCTCACTATACGCAAAAATAAAGAAACATGGTCTTCTCGATTTATACGGTAGTGTTACCATTTAGAGGTGTGCTTGATTGCTCGGTTCCTCTCAGGTGCGCAAGAGGAAAACAGGCACTTTTGAGAATTCTCGGAAGTGCTTTGTTTTTGTTTTTAGAGCTTATTAGGGGACCTATTACTGCAGGTAATTGACATGATACAAAAGGAAGGCCTGGTACATCCCTATTAAAATAGCCAACAAAAGAAGATTCTCTGTTAACCCAGACAGGTATTGCTTGCTATTCAATTGTGTTAAAATTATACTTAATATGATCAAATATTCAATCTTTTTGATTTACAATCTCTTGCAACGCAATATTTCTCACCAACTGATCCAATATTTGCGGCACCATTATAGATCTACATCTCATATTCTTTTCAACTTCTTGTACAAGCATAACCGCCTCTTGGTATCTGGTATTATCTGGACACAATTTAATATATTTCATAGAGACCTTGTTATTATATCAAGTCATGGCTTGAGAGCTGCAGCCCAGGAGTATGGTAACGACATTGTGTATTCATATTAATGCACCCGCACAAACAACCTGGCTATCAACATTTAATCCAAACCTCGGCTCTTCCTGGAGCATCACGCTTTATTAGAAAATAGAAGGGGGTATTCAAATGAGAATGGCAATTATGGGGGCAGGCTCACTGGGAACCATACTCGGAGCGCTGCTATGTAAGGCCGGACACGAAGTTGAACTGATCGACAGCAACCATGAACATGTCCAGGCGCTGAATGAAAAAGGTGCGACAGTGGTCGGCAAAATGGACTGCTGTGTACCCGTCAAGGCCTTAAAACCGGAAATGATGACCGGGGAATACGATATCGTTTTGTATCTGGTCAAGGCTACTCATGATGGACAGGCTTTGCCGCAGGTCAAGCAGCACCTGAAAAGTGATGGCTTTGTTGTGACCATGCAAAATGGGATCCCGGAAGAACGAGTTGCTGCTGTTATAGGAAGAGATAGAACTTTGGGCTGCGCCATAGGCTGGGGAGCCACCTGGGTGGAACCCGGTGTGTCCATGCTGACTTCTGAAGTTGAGAAAATGACCTACGATGTTGGTGAATTGGACGGCAGTGACAGTGAACGCCTATCTTTACTGGTGGATATCTTAAAAGCTGCTGGAACGCCGGAGAAAACCAGCAACCTTATCGGTGTTCGCTGGACCAAGCTAACCGCCAATGCCACCTTCAGCGGAATGTCTACCGTGCTGGGCGGTACCTATGGCGATGTGTTGGATAATCCCAAGGCCAAACTTTGTGCGGGTTATATCGCCCGGGAAGCACTGGCGGTTACCCGGTCAGCAGGGATTACACCCGAACTTATTCAGGGATTCGATATCCGCTACCTGGACTTTAACACTCAAAAGGAACTGAATAACGTTCTGCCCATATATGATATTATTTTTGGACCCCACCGGGCCTTAAAAGCCAGTATGCTTCAGGATCTGGAAAAGGGATACAAGTGTGAGATAGACGCCATAAACGGTGTGATATCAGAGTGGTCAGCCAAATATGCTGTGCCTACGCCAGTCAATGATAAGGTCGCAGAAATAATCAAAGCCATGGAGGCCGGGCAAATGAAGGGCAGTCCGGACAACCTTGATTTGATCGTATTGCCGGAATTACCTGAAGAATAAAGAGGGGGAAATAATATGAACGACAAGAGAATTATTACCTGTGCCGTCACCGGGTCCATACATACGCCAAGTATGTCAGATTATTTGCCTATTACACCTGAGCAGATAGCGGACAACGCGTTGGGAGCTGCTGAGGCGGGTGCAGCCGTAGTGCACATTCATGCCCGTAATCCGGAAAATGGCATGCCCAGTCCTGAGTTGAGCTTGTTCAAAGATATCATTGATCGTATTCGCGATAAAAATAATGATGTCATCATCTGTATAACCACCGGCGGTGGAGCCGGAATGACCGTTGAGCAAAGAGCTGCCGTCATTCCGGAGTTTAAACCTGAACTGGCCTCCTGCAACCTGGGAACCATCAACTGGGGAATGTTCCCCATGCTTAACCGGGTAAAAGAATTCAAATTTGAATGGGAACCGGCCCTGCTGGAATGGTCCAAACAGGCCATTTTCCAGAATACTTTTGCGGATCTAATGACCATCACCGGAATTATGCAGGAACATGGGGTCAAACCAGAATTCGAGGTTTACGATGTTGGCCATCTCTACAATTGCGGTTACCTTTTACTGGCCGGATATGTAAAGCCCCCCGTGCACCTGCAGTTTGTAACCGGCATACTGGGTGGCATCCAGGCAACACCTTATGATCTAATGTCACTGCACAATACTGCCGAACGAGTACTGGGGCATGGCAATTACACCTGGTCGGTGATAGGTGCCGGTAAACAGCAGTTCCCCATTTGCACCATGGGTTTGATCCTGGGAGGTCACGTACGGGTGGGATTGGAGGACAATGTTTACCTCAGTCGGGGAGTAAAGGCCAAGAACAACGCCGAACAAGTAACCAAAATGGTCAGGATCATGCAGGAATTAGACCTTGAGCCGGCTACAGCGGCGGAAGCCCGGGAGCTTTTGGGCCTTAAGCAGTAATAAGCGGTAAAGGATGTGTTATAAATCATGGAAATATTATGGCAGCCATCCCCTGAACAGATTGAAAAGTCCAATATGACACAATTCATAAACATGGTCAATGAAAAATACGGATTATCGATTGACTCATATCCCGGGCTATACGAGTGGTCGACACGGGATATCGCAGATTTTTGGGCGGCTATGTGGCAATTCGGCGGAATTATTTCTTCTCAAGCCTATAACCAGGTTTTTCAGGAAGGCGAAGATATGCTGGCAGCCAGGTGGTTTGATGGTGCACAGCTCAACTTTGCTGAGAACCTCCTGCGCTATCGGGATGACCGCATAGCTTTGGTTTCGGCGGGTGAACGCGGCAGTTCCCGCAAGATGACCTATGCAGAGCTTTATGATCAAGTGGCTAATATGGCCCAGTCTTTGCGGCAGGCCGACATCAAGGCCGGAGACCGGGTAGCCGGATACCTTCCCAATATTCCAGAATCCATTATTGCCATGCTGGCAGCCAGCAGTATCGGAGCTATCTGGTCTTCCTGTTCACCTGACTTCGGTTTCAAGGGAGTAGTGGACCGGTTTGGCCAGATCGCCCCCCGCATACTGTTTTGCTGCAACGGATACTATTATAATGGCAAATACTATGATTCTCTGGACAAGGCAACGCAAATTGCCGAGGAGATATCATCTATTGAAAGAATCGTCGTTGTGCCCTTTGCTGATGAAGGCAGTATGGATATTAGCCGGATCGAAAAGGCCGTACCCTATCATGATTTCATTGGTCACGAAGCTAGAGAAATCGCTTTTGAACAATTGCCCTTTGACCACCCTCTGTATATTATGTATTCCTCGGGAACTACCGGAGCTCCCAAGTGCATGGTCCATGGCCAGGGAGGCACCCTTATCCAACACCTGAAAGAACTAATGCTGCACACCGATTTGACCAGGGATGATACCATATTCTACTTCACCACCTGTGGATGGATGATGTGGAACTGGCTGGTCAGCTCGCTGGCAGTTGGTGCTACCCTCGTGCTCTATGATGGCTCTCCATTTTATCCGGATGCGGGAGCCTTGATGCGCTTGACCGAAGGAGAGAAAATCACGGTTTTCGGCACCAGCGCCAAATATCTCATCTCCCTCGAAAAAGAAGGATTAAGACCAGGCAGAGACTTCGATTTGACCAGTCTGCGGGCTATATTGTCCACCGGCTCACCCTTGCCGGTGGAGAGTTTTGAATATGTATACCGGGAAATAAAACCTGACCTGCTGCTATCCTCGATCTCAGGCGGGACTGACATCATCTCCTGTTTTGCCCTGGGTAATCCGATTGGACCGGTAATTGCCGGAGAACTGCAGTGCCGTGGCCTGGGCCTAAAAGTCCAAGCCTACAATGAGAAGGGTGAAGCTATTATCGCAGAAAAGGGTGAACTGGTCTGCACCAGACCTTTCCCCAGCATGCCTGTATACTACTGGAATGACCCCGATGGTGAAAAATACCGAACGGCATATTTCCGATTGTACCCGGGAGTCTGGAGCCATGGAGATTATATTGAGATCCGTCCCGAAGGAGGGGTAATAATCTACGGGCGCTCCGATGCTACGCTTAATCCCGGAGGAGTGCGCATAGGTACTGCCGAGATATACCGGCAGGTGGAAGGCTTCCCGGAAATTGCCGATAGTGTGGCTGTGGGGCAATCCTGGAATAACGATATACGGGTGATCCTATTTGTGAAGATGAACCCCGGTTGTGAATTAAACGACGGTCTAATAGAAAAGCTCAAAAACACTATCAGAAAGAATGCCAGCAGCCGGCATGTTCCGGAAAAGATCATTGCCATCCCGGATGTTCCATATACCCTTAATGGGAAGAAGATCGAAGTGGCTATCAAGAAGATTTTGGATGGATTGCCCGTGACCAACCGTGATGCCCTGGCTAATCCGGAGGCCCTGGAATACTATCGCGATTTGCCCGAATTGCGGGATTAACACACTATTAAGTAAAAACCACGCAGGTTTGCTTGGTTTCAGCCTGTCAAAAAGCCCCTGTTATTTTTCGGAATAGCGGGGGTTTAGTCATGGTTATGGTAAACAAAATGGTTGACAATATATTGGAACGTAACACCATATTTTTTGGAAAGGCGACATTCAAAGTTATCCGTTGATGCCAAGCATACCTGCAGCAGTGTAACGCTCACCCTTTACCTTTTCTATGGGAAATACGGACTCTATCTCCTGTACTTCTTCGACACTCAAAGATACTCCTACTGCATTAATATTATCCAGCAAATGCCTTATCCGTGTGCTTCCCGGTATGGGTATGATATCCTCTCCTTTGGCTAAAACCCAGGCCAGGACGAGATTAGCAAGGTCTATCCCTTTAGCACGGGCAAGATCATCCAGAAGGTCAACCAAAGCCCGATTGTGTTCATAGTTTTCCCCTTGAAAACGGGGTAGCATTGGCCGGAAATCCCCCCTCCCAAAACGGTTTGGATCGAGCTTGCCAGTGAGGAAGCCCCGACCTAGCGGGCTATATGCCACCAGAGCTATACCCAGTTCGCGCAATACTGGCAGAACTTCCTTATCCACCTCACGGGTCCATAATGAATATTCGGTTTGGATCGCTGCCAAGGAATGAACCGCATGCGCTCGCCGGATCGTGCTGGCTGAAGCCTCGGAAATTCCAATATATCTGACCTTCCCCCCCTTTACCAGGTCGGCCATGGCCCCAATAGTATCCTCAATGGGTACACTGGTATCTATACGGTGAATATAATACAGGTCGATGACATCTCTTTGCAGCCTCTTAAGACTAGCTTCACAGGACTGTCGGACAAACTCAGGACGCCCGCATACGGTCCGCTCGTACTTGCCCTTTTCTCTGACGATTCCGAACTTGGTAGCCACCAGAACCTCTCCATGCCACAACTTCAACGCCGAAGCGATCAGTTCTTCATTGTGGCCATAACCGTATTGATCCGATGTATCAAGCATGGTTATCCCGTTTTCAAGAGCGGTCAGGATGGCTTTCCTGGATTCATCGTCATTGGCAGTCCCATAGAATTCACTCATTCCCATGCAGCCCAAACCGATTGCCGACACTTCAGGCCCGTTCGCCCCCAGCCTTCGCATCTTCATTAGTATCGACTCCTCTCTCTTTTTCAATCATATTCGATTCTTCCAGACCATCTCCAGATTTGCATTCTTCATTCTTGTACCAGGCTATTTTCCATTGGATCATCTGCAGGTTGTTTTCCAAATCCGTGATGTACTCAATCAATTGTTTTTCATGTTCCTGCAGTAGTTGCCGTCGGGAAACGATCGAAGCCTTTCCCAGCTTACGCAGATGCGCATACTCCATCATCTTTTGAATAGGCATACCGGTATCTCGCAGCCGTTTTAAAAACTCCACCTGCCGTAGTTGGTCCTCAGAATAGTCCCGGTATCCACTGGTATTACGGGGCACCGGATCCAACAGGCCGATTTTCTCATAATAACGCAGCGTGTGAGTGCTTAAACCAGTTATTTGGCTAAATTCTTTAATAGTATATCTTTTCATGGGCTCATTATAATCCTTGGAGTGCGCTCTAATGCAATGTTTTTTAAATATTTTTCGAAGTGCTCAAGCTTTAAACTATGGCAATCACAGTTTGCAGTATAGCGGATAGTATGTAGAGAGCAGGCTGACGGGTCAAAAGCACTAAAATACCAAGAAGCATATCCGCCAATTTCCGGAACTCACTGCCACAGGCTATATCAGACGAATTGTCGGGGGTATATAGGGTCATCAGCCCATTTGCGGCTGCCCGTTTGGATCAAAGCTATCAGTTCCTCCGGTGGTAGAGCGGGGCTGTACAAATATCCCTGGTAGATCATGCATCCCAAATCAGACAGGGCCTGGCGCTGCGCTTCGGTCTCAACATATTCGGCAATGATCTCAAATCCCATGCTATGACCCAACTGCACAATAGAGCTGATAATATCGCAGCACTTGTCATTGGTCAACAGTGCGCTGACCAGGCTGCCATCAAGCTTCACTGTGTTGATGTGCAGTTCTTTAAGATACATAAGCGAACTGTGCCCCATCCCGAAATCGTCAATGACCAGACGAAACCCCATTTCTTTGAGTAAATGGAGCCTTTGCAGACGCTTAGGACCGCCCAGGGCGGTTTGTTCCGTAATCTCCAACTCCACCTGGTTAGGATGCAATCCGAATTCCTTTAATATCGCGCGAATTTCCTCGGGCAGAGCCTGCCGGTCAAGCTGGCTGGGGGTGAGATTGATCGAGAGCGTCAGGTCAGTCATTCCATGTTGCTGCCATTTTCTCAGCTGCTGACAGGCGGAGCGAATGATCCACAGACCCAACTCATTGATCAGGCCGCTTTCTTCAGCAAGCATAATGGCCACCGGGGGAGCAATAGGACCGAACTGATCATGAGGCCAGCGGAACAAAGCTTCGACACCCCGCAGGCGCTTGTCAGCATCCACCTGCGGCTGATAGGCAAGCCACAGGCGATCTGCCCGCATATCCCTTTGCAGATCATGGATCAGCTGCCGGGACATATTACCAACCGGGTCACGGCGATCCAGAAGAGTCATGTGCTGATGTTCAGAACGCCGCAAAACCTCTTCATGAAGCTGGTATAGCGTGTCTTCCTGCCCTTTCAGCAGCGAACGCTCGTACATCTGAATGAACGGCCAATAGAAGGCCACGCCGATGCACAGGTTAACAAGCTGTAAAATGGAACCGGCAATCGATCGCGTGCTAAGATAGCCGCTGATAAAGATGGGGGTTGTCCATTCCACCGATGCGATGGTCAAAGGCACAATCCCCAGGCGCATGGCTGTATAGGTGAAGAGGGTCAGTAAAACCGGCAGCATGGTGAAAGGAATCAGCAGATAAGGGTTCAAAACAATCGGTACACCAAAGACCATGATCTCGTTTACGTTGAATATACTGGGAAGTGTCGATATTCCGGCTATCTTGCGGTTATTCGTGCGGCGAATACCGATCAGGATAGCTATGATCAAGCACAAAGTAGCACCGGTCCCCCCCAGGAATACAAAACAATCAAAAAACTGCTTGGTAAATAATTCAGTTGGGGCCATCCCCGCAGCCACCAGCTTCTGATTGGCCGCGAGCGCCGGCACAAAAAGGCTCTGGGTGACCGGTTCCAGGACGTTATTGCCGTGGATACCAAAAAACCAGAACAGATGAATCAAGAGAACAAAAACCAGAGCTGTAGGCAATGTTGACGACATTCCGGCAAACCAGTGCGATAGCCCTTGGTTCAGCGCTGCGTGCAGGTCGGGAATGCCGAAGGCAGTAAAAAGAGCATGCAACAGGGCAAAAGCGGCAATGCAAAGGAAAGCCGGCAATATGGCGGAAAGAGCCTGGGAGATATTGTTATCGGCCGCATTGCTATAAACATGTAGCCGCAAGCGCTGTATGCTGCACAGATAGATGAACAGCGCACTGGACAGACAGGCCGTGATGATCGCTATGAAAACACCCAGCGGGCCCAGATCGCTTACCCTCATCAGGCCATTTTCCGGATTTAACAAAGCAAATAGCGCAGCCACAGATATAAGCGCAGTGATGACCGGATTCACATTGTAACGTTGAGCCCGGAGCGAATTGTTGGCGAAAGAATAGCTTATGGATAACAGCATACCCAGAGCCATGATCGCAAAAGTGCCATCAATAATGTAGGTGCCAAAATTGGTCCAATGCTGACCGAAACTTCGTATCATGAAACCCTGGTAGACTGGGATCGGCAGGTTGTTTATAAATACGGCAAAAGCGCCGCCGATCAGGACCGGCATCATCAGCGCCAGCCCATCGCGGACAGCTATCATCATCGGATGATGGGTGAATCGATATACCAGTGACGATAGACGTGACGATTGAATAGCCGTTAACCTCCTCTGCTCATCAAAGGCTGGTTCTTTTTTAAGCTAACCATTTCCAAAATAGTCCTTTAATAAGACTAGAACATTTGAAACAATTATTACAGACAATAATAGGCAGCAGCGTAAGCAGGCAACCGCTCTTGACCGCTTCCCACAGATTCCACGATTCTAAGGTCATTTGACTGAAATGTCGTCATTGTGGGTTCGTTTCTGCGTTACGAACAAGCTCATTTAATTCAGGCTTAATGCTTCTTTCGTTTAGGTGTATAATCATATCGGACATGGTTTTACAATTCCTTTCTTAGCAGATTTTGTGCCGTTGCTTAAATTGCTCAGCGGCTGCGACCATGCCCGCTCTTTAGGAAAATTTTCATATTTGCGATACTTTTGTTCCTTATCATAACTCCTTCTATGCGATACGAGTAGACTTGGATAAGAGAAGCTGCGAACGGAGGTCGTTCAGTGAGAAAAATACTGATTACACTTTTTTTCATAATTATTATTAGTATTTTTCTAATACTTGATTTTGCAATAGCCAACGGTAAAGAACCAACCAAATGTGATCAATCGCGCAATTCTTTTTCCAGTGACTATGTCATCCTGCAGGAAACAGAACCGAACAACTACACTAGTCTGGCTAATCTTATTGATTCAAATTACTCTGGCCAATACCAATACTGCATGCAGGGAACCATGACTGAATCCCGTGACGATATAGATTATTATAAAATCGTTGTTAGCCAAGCCGGTAATATTTGCTTAACTTCTATTTGGGCACCAGGCGGCATTGTTTATAACAAGGGCTGGGAGTGTGACTTAATGGTTGGTTTATACGACAGCAGCTTTAAATTTCTTAACTCATCCACACTTAACGGGAGCGGCACAGCCAAATATCGATATTTAGATGAGTATGTACCGCCGGGCACATATTATATTGTTGTTTATGTACAAACAAATTTTGATTATATTTTCGTTGACCAACCATATGCCGTTTATGTAAGTTTTGAGATTCCTGTTTCAGCCATAAACCTAAATATGAATAGTACTACTATATCAACCGGACAATCCGAAACCTTAGTTGCCAGCATTCTCCCGGCCAATGCCACCGATAGAAGCGTCAACTGGTCAAGCAGCGACCAGACTGTTGCCACTGTTGATTCCAATGGAAAAGTTACAGCCATAAAGGCCGGAACTACTACTATAACGGCAACTACTACAGATGGAAGTAAAGCCGCATTATGTTCAGTATCGGTTGAAGATCCGATTATTTATGTACAGTCAATCAGCCTCAATAAGAACTCCACTAGTCTAATAAAAGGTGATAGTGAATCGTTGATTGCTGCTATTACACCTGCCAATGCCACTAATCTTTCCGTCCACTGGGCCAGCAGCAATCCCTCTATCGCCACGGTTGACTCGAATGGTCTAATACAAGCCGCAGGGCCAGGAACGGCAGAAATATGCGTAACAACATCTGATGGCAATAAATCTGCTTCCTGCTCAGTTATTGTCATTACTCGATTAATGAGTCTTGTTTTGGACATGATAGATACGAATCTGGGGGATTATGTTACTATTTCAACATACGGTAATACAATTTGTGCAACGTTGAGGAATGGCAAAGAGACTACCAATATTCAAAATGTATTTGCGTCAGCACCTTTTTTGCAGGCTTTATTAAATATTGATCGGTTATATTCTCTACAGAGAATTAATATCGGAGAATCCAGCTATACCCGTACAGATATTTTGCTTGATTTCAGCAACCAGGCCTCAAATATTCAAAGAGACGTTGTATCCTTGGCTGATAATCCCGATATCAAAAACTACAATGAACTTAGATTTGAAAATCTATCCGGAAAATCTATCACTCTGCGGTTTGCAGACGAAGATGTGATAATACGGCTTAATGGTCAGAATGCATGTTTTATTGCTACTGCTGCATATGGAAGCTATTTGGATCCTCATGTTGATGTATTGAGACAATTCCGTGATAATGTCCTGCTCCACTCATCCGCGGGAACCTGGCTGGTTGATGAATACTACCGACATAGCCCGCCAATTGCTGCGTTTATCGCCGAACATGATTCCCTGCGCTTGTACACCCGTTTGTTTTTAACACCGATTGTTTTTGCTGTCGTATATCCACTGCAATCGTTTATTATAGCGCTGGTTGTTCTAATAGCCTGTATTATAGCCTTTAGACTGAGATTAAATATTCACCAGCCATCTAAATAGTCTGACGGGCAGAATATTTCAATCTCCCTTCCAAAAGCACCATCCCCGCAGCACATACAAGTTATTGGGACATGAATTTTTTAATTCGGTCCATTCCTTCTTTAATATTATCCAATGAATTCGCGTATGAGAATCGCAGGTACCCTTCGCAATTCGGGCCGAAATCAATGCCGGGGGTAACAGCTACGCCGGCTTTTTCAAGTATTTCGAAAGCGAATGCATAGGAATCGCGAGTATACTTTTTGACGTTGGCCAGGGCATAGAATGCCCCGGTTGGGGCAACCTTAGTGGCGATTCCCATTTCGTTCAGTCTGGTTAGAAGGTAGCGCCGCCTTTCATCGTAGGCCTGTACCATATCCGCGACATAGCTGTCACACTCGTTAAAGGCGGCGATAGCCGCACTTTGAGCAAATGAAGGCGCACATATAAACAGGTTTTGCTGCATTCTCTGCAGCGGACGGATGTAATCCGGCGGAGCAATAACCCAGCCCAAGCGCCAGCCGGTCATGGCGAAAAGTTTGGAAAAACCATTGATGACGAATGCCTGATCAGTGAACTCCAGAATAGAGTGCTCTTCGCCTTCGTAAATAAGTCCATGATAAATTTCGTCTGATATAATTGTTTGACCAAGTTCAGCTATCGCGCCCAATTCCTGACCTGAAAAGACCGTGCCGGTTGGATTGGCGGGTGAGTTTACCATTACCCCTCTGGTGCGCATACTAATTGACTTTTTTATTTCTTCCGGGCGGTATTTGAAGCCATCTTCCTCCCAAACCGGTACAAAAACCGGTTGCCCGTCGAGGTAGCGTATAAAATTAGGGTAGCAAGCATAATACGGATCAGGCAGGATAATTTCGTCGCCGCGTTCCATCAGAGCGGAAAAAACCAGCAACATCCCGGGGGAGGTACCGGCCGTAATCATAATTCGATCAGGCGACACCTCCACACTATATTTCCGTTTATAATAAGCTGCGATTGCCTCTCGCAGCTCAATCTTACCGAGGCTATGGGTATAATGCGTATCTCCTGAAGCAATGGCTCGAACGGCTGCCTCCCTTATCGGCGTCGGAGTATCAAAATCCGGTTCGCCAACCTCCATATGAATTATGCTCTTCCCTTCTGATTCCATTTCCTGAGCTTTTTCCAATACATCCATAACGATAAAAGGCGGCATTTCCGCGGCCCGGCCAGGTATAACAATCCTACTCAGCATAATCACCATCTTTCACAACAGTACATGACAGATTTCGCCGCTGATGTTAATAATCCTTTTGCAATACCCAGTAAACAATTGGATTTCTCTTGGTCTTATACAACTAATAACTGCTCCTTGGCTCTTTCAGGATGAGGGTTTGCTTGCTATTTGGCCGGGGCGAAATCATAATTGATATCAGAAGAGTTCCTGTTCACTAACATAAAAGATCGTTAATCTGAGAGTATATTCTGCATTGCACAGTGAAGAAACCAATCCGCTAATAATTCTGCAATAACCCGGTATAGAGAGAGAAGACAGGTTGTGAATGGGAGGGACCATAATGGGGCGGACCGATTTTATTCCCAAAAACTGGCTTAATGCCATTGAGCATTTGCTGGATAGTTTTGATGGTGCCATCGTGATCGACAAAACCGGCAAGGTGGTGATCATCACCGATAAGTATGCCGAGTTGGCCGGTGTGAATAAAAATGATGTGCTGGGCTCATCTATTTCTGACTACTTTCCGGACAGCCGGATGATGGAAGTGGTCCGTACCGGCAAGCCGATTCATGCCGACCTGTGGGAAGTCAACGGGGTAACGGTATTTGTTTCCCGGATGCCGTTGACCTGGA
>JGI24729J20445_1000309_pt1 | contig 31244 bp, 32 predicted proteins | sample EPASupsiteSAE323_FD_20445 | JGI IMG/M metagenome (IMG submission 20445) | reverse complement strand
TGGACCCAAAAACCGCAACCGGCCTCATCACACGGGCGGAGATGAAGAACACCGCCATTGTCATGGAGTCGTTCCGGGATCTCACGGTCACTGCGATTGTGACTGCCGGGATCGCCAAAAATGGCGGGAGAGCCGGTGACCCGGCATCGTACTACGAGAATGGTGACTCTGTCGAGCCGGTCGGCGGTACGATTAATACTATCCTCATCATAAGTGCCGATCTTCCGGAGTATGCAATGACACGGGGGGTGATGACGGCGACCGAGGCAAAGACGGTGGCACTCCAGCAACTTATGGCCCGGAGTATCTACTCTACGGGCATTGCGACGGGGTCCGGGACGGACATGATTGTCATCGTCGCGGATCCCGGTTCATCCCGGCATCTTTCGAATGCCGGCAAGCATTCCAAGCTCGGGGAACTGATCGGCCGGGTTGTGATCCAGGCAACGACCACAGCACTGAAGATGGAGACCGGTCTCTCCCCAGAATCACAGCGGGACGTGCTGGTGCGGTTGTCCCGGTTTGGAGTACTGGAGGAGAATATCTGGAAAGCCGCAGTGCTGGCAGGTTATAGCAAAAACGCCGGGCGGCGGGAGAGGGAGCAATTCATGCAATTCCTGATAAGCTGGGCGCAGGAACCGGGATCAGTAGCACAGGCAGCGGCAGCGCTCCATGTCGTGGATGAGGCAGGATGGGGATTGCTCCCTCATGACGCGGCACGGGATGCAATCATCCGCATTTTGCAGGACATGGAAACGGTTGTTCCTGTTGCAGAAGACCGGCTTCTTGATTGTGTCATCGCCATGCTTGCCCGGCAGATAGTGAGGGAATCTAATACCACAACAAACCCCCATGACTCACATCATGGAACGAAAAGAGACCCTACTTTAAAAGGTAAAGGAAAGCGTTCATGCCGAAATTTCATGGAATAATCCCGCAACCGGCAACCCGGCAGGCAGCAGAGCGGTTCGAGAACGAGATAATGATCCGTAAGAGCAACCGCTTCCTTGTCGCTGCGGTCTATCTCGATATGGATCTGACACACTGGGCGGTAGCCATTGCCTACAACCCGGCGTGGAACCCGGGGCTGCACGGGCACGAGCACCTGCTGGAAGTACGATACTCGTACGAACCCCGCTCGGGATACCGTATCCAGATGTTCCGCTCGGAGCCCCCGGAGAACACACACCTTTCCTGCAGGCGGTTCTGTGATCAGGACAGCTTTGCACAGTTTGTGCTTGAGCATGAACGGAAGCTGCTGGAGCATGAGGTTTAATCTGCGAATGTTTTCGATACCGCTGCTGCATGACAGAATTTCAGGATGTTTTCCAGACAATTCGGGAGGGCAACCCAAATACGCCCGATACAGGCTCTGATTCCATTCCGGGCATTCCGAAAAACCCCGTAAAACCTCCGGATTCGTATCCCGAAAAAAATACGTCCGATATTTGCCCTGATTACCCAAATATGGGCGGAAACGCCCTCAATGGATGGCCACCAAAGGCCTTTTTATCGACCCTTTTTTCGCTCCTCAATGTACCCAATCCGGGCCTTGGAAAACCGACCGGAATGGGAATGCAAGGGGATTTTTTTCTGGGGGTTAAGAACTCTTTTCCCAACATTTTCAAAACGTGTTCTTCCTATCTCATCTCTCACCGCATGCTACGGTTTCAAAACCGTATCACACCCCATGCTACAATAGATTAGAATTATACTAAAATACGCGAAATATTGACCTTTTTTTGTAATTTCAAGGCAGAATTGACATTATCCCACATACAAAATATTTAATATAGTTACGTACTATGAGTGTTCATGGCAGCACAGGAGTATCCCCGGGGAACCCTGCTGGGATATCTGGACTACCGCCCTGTTGATGATATAACGAACCGGCGGATCACGAAATTCTCCCTCATCCTCGCTGCACTCTTCCTGCTCGACATCCTCACCACCCAGATCATTCTCTGGCTGGGCGGGATCGAACTGAACCCGGCTATGGCTGGCATCGTAACAAGCCCGCTCCTGCATTTTGCCATCAAGGCAGGCACCCTGATCCTGATCATTCTGGTCTCGCTGGTTGCCGAGATGCAGGTCCGGAGATCAAGCATTGCCTTCTATTGCATCCTCATTACGCTCTACCTGTTCGTTATCGTCAACAATACGTTCGTGCTGATACCGCAGATTGTGGAATAAAGACGAGGTATCGCAGGACAGGAAGGTATTGGAGCCAGTTCCCCAATATAGGGTACCGGCACAGCGTTAAAAAAAGAATGAGGACGTGAATTGCGGGAGGTTTTTTTTAAAATTCTTCTGCAATACCGTATCCCCAGTTATAGAGCGTGGCAATAGGATCACTTTTCGGGAACAGGTTGCACACCAGCCCCCTGCCTCGCAGGAATCGTTCTGCAGTGGCCGGAGAGACCGGCATGATCTTGTCTTTTGCCGTCCCGCTTATCTCCCAGAGATGAAGATAGTACGTGATCTTCTTTGCATGATCGGTATGGATGTAGAGATCTTTTCCCTGCCTCTGGATTTCAGGAGAAATTTTTGAAGGTCTCGGTGCCGCATAGAGGCATTCATCGGACCGGGTGTCAACCTTGATCCTCCTGCTGCCATCATACAGTATAGTTTTCATCTGATCAACTCCTGCCATTCCCGGGTCCGGTTTCCCCGCCGGCCCGGGAACGGCCATAAAATATCCTGGCGTTTACCTTGTCGAAGGTGCGGGTGTAGCTGTGTAGTCAGCGATACCCTGCTTCCAGTATTGGGGCCGGTTATTCTTATAGTTTTTCATTTTTTTAGCAAAAAGTGTGTAAATTTTTTAAAAATGTAGCAAAATATCAGGGAAAAATTCACCAATTCCAGTTTTTTAAAGGACGCTACACCCCCAGGATCTTCATTAATCACGGATCCGGTGCCTGCGCAAACGAGGGTTTCCGGTAACTCATATACAACTGGTTGTGCTGCTTGGCCCACCTCAGCAGGGGAGCAAGCGCCTCCCGGAGATCCCGCCCGTGTTCCGTGAGCGAATACTCGACACGGGGGGGGATCTCCCCATACGAGACCCGCAGGATGAGCCCGGTATCCTGGAGATCCTTAAGAACATCGACAAGGGATTTGGGGCTGATCTCACCGCAGTCTTTCATAATCTCAGAAAACCGCATGGAGGGCCGCCGACCCAGTTCCGAGATGATGCAGATCGCCCATTTCTTTGCGATCGTGGGCATGATGCCCCGGAGACAACAGAGGCAGAGGTGGTCGCTTTCGTCTTCCATAGTTACTGTATTACTATAAAGTTTATACTATTAATAATCTGGACTCATTCGTATTATGAAATATGAACGTTTTTTACAAAGGTGTTATTGTGAAGGATACTACTTTGTTGTTGTACCGGGGTAAAACCCGTAGTGGACGACTGAATAGCAGCACATCAGGCAGGGATCCGGGAGGGGAAATGCATGGCACATTATTCTGAAACCATTGACCTCTATTCCGATGACGGGAAACTGCTGAAGAGCAACGTGCAGCTGCACCGCATCAGCCCGCTCCTGAACCCGGCGGCACTGAAGATCGTTGACCTGACCAAACGGACGATCAACGTGAACCTTCACGGGATCGAGGAGGCCTTAAAGACCGCCAAACTCGGCAAGGGCCGTATCCCCGGCCGTGAACTCGACCTCCCGATTATGGAGCACAAGGACGCGTTGATTGACAAGATCAAAACCATGGTCCAGGTTGAAGATGGCGATGATACTGATATCCAGCAGTTCAATGGTGGCAAGCTCCTGCTTGTCCGGGCGCCCACGCGCCGGCTCACCGGGGCATCCACCTACGATGCCGCGATCACCGCGGTTGCTTCGGCGGTGACGTATGCCATTGTGGATGAGTTCAACATCGATGCGTTCAATGCCTCAACTGTCAAGGCAGCGGCATGGGGCAGCTACCCGCATACGCAGGATATGGAAGGGGCGCTTGTCACTTCCATCCTGACGATCCCCCAGAACAATGAAGGGATCGGGTACGCCCTGCGCAACGTCAGCGTCAACCATTTTGTCATGATGACCAACCGCAATGCTCTCCAGGGCGCTGCACTTGCATCAACGTACGAAATGGCCGGTATCTTCGAGATGGGCGGTGCCATCGGCCCGTTCGAACGCAACCAGCTCCTCTGTTACGGGTACCAGGGGCTCAATGCAAACAACATGGTCTACGATATTGTCAAAGCAAACGGCCAGAACGGTACCGTGGGCTCGGTCATCCAGTCACTTGTGGACCGGGCAGTCGAGGACCGGGTCATCACGCCCGGCAAGAAAGGCGGGTACTTCCAGTTCTACGATACCAAAGACCCGATGCTCTGGAACGCGTACGTCTCGGCCGGCACCCTTGCGGCAAGCATCGTCAACTGCGGGGCCGGCAGGTTCGTGCAGGCGGTCTCCTCTACACTCCTCTACTTCAATGACTTGATCGAGCACGAGACCGGCCTTCCCGGTTCGGACTTCGGGCGCCTGATGGGAACAGCGGTCGGCTTCTCGTTCTTCAGCCACTCGATCTATGGCGGTGGCGGGCCGGGCATCTTCAACGGAAACCACGTGGTCACGCGCCACGCGTACGGCATGGCCATACCCTGTGTCGTTGCCGCAGCGGCAATGGACGGCGGCACCCAGATGTTTGCACCGGAAGGAACCTCCAAGGTCATGGGCGAGACCTACAGGCGGATGGATGTATTCTCAAAACCCATGCACCAGATTGCAAAGGAGGTATGAAAGCATGAAAGAGATCACCGCATATCCCCAGTGCCGTATCGTGCCGATGCGCCTGCTTGGCCCGGATACCACAAAACGATTCCTCAATAAGATCGTCAAAGTGCCGGGCATCCGCCGCATCCTGTTAAACGGCCAGAACATCCCCCTCACGGTACCCTACGGTCCTGCCCGGGGCACGAAGAACACGACGAACCTGCGAAAAAGCATAACGATTGCCGGGAACATGGTAGACCTCCATGTGCAGGTCGGAACGATCACCCTTGAGATTGAGGATAAATCCACAACCGATCACATCCGGAAGATCTGCGATGCGTTTTTTGTTGATTTTTCGTATTACATCCAGGAAGGAAAATTTATGAAGACCCAGCCGAGCCTTGTTGATTACGCAAAATATGGCCCACAGGCTGATCGATCGGTCATCGGCCTTGTCGACCCGAAACGAAAAGAGAAGCCATCGCTCATTACCCTGTCGAATGAGCGGGTCTGCGGGGGGTACGAATTATGATGGTCCGGAAACCCCAATTCGGCCCGGGGACATCGGTAGTTGCAATCAACCGGCGCAAACAGATGGACCCGGGGCACCAGCTCACTAAGATGCGCAACATCACTGACGAAGACATCGTGCTCATGCTCGGCCACCGGGCTCCCGGGGCGAGCTTCAAGACCATGCATCCCCCGATTGCGGAACAGCAGGAGCCGGACTGCCCGATGCGAAAACTGGTAAAACCCACCGAAGGGGCTAAGCATGGCGACCGGGTCCGGTACGTCCAGTTCGCCGACTCGATGTACAATGCACCCTGCCAGCCATACCAGCGGACCTATGCCGAGATGTACCGTTTCCGTGCCATCGATCCCGGTACCCTCTCGGGACGGCAGATCGTTGAATGCCGCGAGCGGGATCTCGAACAGTACTGCCGGCTCCTGATCGAGACCGAGATGTTCGATCCTGCGCTTGTGAGCCTCCGCGGTGCCACCGTTCACGGCCACTCGCTGCGGCTCTCCGAGAACGGGATGCAGTTCGATGCACTCCAGCGGTGCGTACTGAGCAAGGACGGGATGGTCCGGTACGTAAAAGACCAGATCGGCCTCCCGCTCAACCGTCCGGTTGAAGTGGGAAAACCGCTCGACAGTGCATGGCTCAAAGAGCATTCCACGATCTTCCATTCCCTGGTCGGGACGGGCCTTCGTGAAGATGGCGAGTATGTCGAATACCTGCAGCGGATCCACACGCTGCGGACGAAATACGGTTTCATGCCAAAGGAGGCGTAAGGCAGCATGGCGAAAGTAGAGCGTTCCCAGAAACAGTTCCTCAAAGCTCTCAGGGAGAAGTTCAAGGAACAGGACATTGAATCGCAAAAGACGGAATTCTACAAGTTCAACGGCGTCCACCAGTCCCCCCGTAAGCGGGAGTTCATGGAGGAGACCAAGAAGATCGTGGCGGATCGCGGGATCTCGATGTACGATCCCGAGCACTGCCACTTAAACGGCATCCCGATGGGCCAGCGGCAGCTGATGACCTACGAAGTCTCGGGCACCGGCACCTTCGTTGAAGGCGACGATCTCCACTTCGTGAACAATTCTGCCATGCAGCAGATGTCTGACGAGATTAAGCGGACGATTATTGTCGGCATGGACATTGCCCACAACACCCTCCAGAAGCGGCTGGGAAAGGAAGTGACGCCGCAGACGATCAACGAGTACCTCCACATCATCAACCATGCCATGCCCGGCGGGGCTGTTGTCCAGGAGCACATGGTCGAGACGAACCCCGGGCTTGTCGATGACTGCTTTGTCAAGGTCTTTACCGGCAATGACGAGGTTGCGGACGATATCGAGCCGCAGTACCTCCTCAATATCGAGAAACTGTTCCCGAAGAAGCAGGCCGAGATGCTCAAGGCCGAAATTGGGAAATCAATGTACCAGGCCATCCATGTCCCGACCATCGTGGTCCGGACCTGCGATGGCGGCACCACCAGCCGGTGGTCTGCTATGCAGATCGGGATGTCGTTCATTGCGGCGTACCGCACCTGTGCCGGGGAAGCAGCAGTGGCGGATCTCTCGTATGCGGCCAAGCATGCCGGTGTGATCCAGATGGGATCCCACCTCCCGGCCCGCAGGGCCCGGGGCCCCAATGAACCGGGCGGCATCAAGTTCGGGATGTTCTCCGATATGATCCAGGCCGATCGCAAGCACCCCGATGACCCAGCCAAGGCTTCACTGGAAGTCGTGGCAGCCGGAGCCGTGCTCTTCGACCAGATCTGGCTGGGCTCTTATATGTCCGGAGGTGTAGGGTTCACCCAGTATGCGACTGCTGCGTACACGGACAATATTCTCGATGATTTCACGTACTACGGTATGGACTATCTCAAGGACAAGTACGGGTACAATTACCGGGAGCCGGGTGCAGACAAGGTGATCAAACCCACGCAGGAGATCGTCAACGATATCGCAACGGAAGTGACCCTCTACAGCATGGAGCAGTACGAGAAGTACCCGACCTTAATGGAAGATCACTTCGGGGGTTCCCAGCGGGCAGCGGTGATGGCGGCGGCAGCCGGGCTTACGACATCGATCGGGACCGGCAACTCGAATGCCGGCCTGAACGCATGGTATCTCTCGATGATCGTCCACAAGGACGGCTGGTCGCGGCTCGGGTTCTTTGGCTACGATCTCCAGGACCAGTGCGGGTCGGCCAACTCGCTCTCCATGGAACCGGACCGGGGCGCAATGGGCGAACTCCGGGGCCCGAACTACCCGAACTATGCGATGAACGTGGGCCACCAGGGCGAGTACGCAGCGATTGTTGCCGGGGCTCACCTTGGGCGGTCCGATGCATTCTGCTTCGATGCCCGGGTGAAGATCACCTTTGCCGATCCCTCGCTGAAGTTTGATTTCGCCGAGCCGAGAAAGGAATTTGCCCGGGGCGCGATCCGCGAGTTCGATCCGGCCGGGGAGAGGTCGCTGATCATTCCGGCGCGGTGAGTGAGCCGGTGGGTTGCACGTCCTTTTTTTAAATGTGCGAAGGAAAAGGCTCCGCATATTTTTTACCATATATTTTCCGGCTCGGGTGAAATCCTCTTTTTTCTGTTGTCTGCTTATTCATTTTCGGCTGCTATGAGGAGGACCCCCTCCCCCAGAGGGGAAGGCAGCCAAAGGGGAGAAAACCCTTGAACCCGGTTTTTCATCTATCATATGAGGACTATCGCAATACGGCAGGATGTCCGGGCGGCGGTGGTGGAGCACAAGGTGCTGGAGCCCCAAAGAGCGACTGTATGTTTTTCTTAAGGGTTTCAAAAGAGCAGATTTATTCTTTTATTCTGAACCGTCTGTCGCATCCGAGTATGAAGAGAGAATGGCTGGATGTTTTGGAGAGTTCCCCTGCCAACCCCAAAAACAACCTTTTCAGAGATACACCCAAATACGCTCATCCTGACCGTATTTTCCGATCCCGCAGATTTGAAAAGCCCCGCAAAACGCCCGGATGGGATCACTCCCGAAAATTCGACCGATATTAAGCCCGTTTGTCAAAATACGGGCGGAAACGATGGCAGATATCGACCCCCAATGCCTTTCCGGAAGCGGATAATTTATCCACATATTGCAGGTCATTTTTGCGGTAAACCTCTGCCAGAATGCCAATATGAACGGATTCTAAAAAACACCGTCGGAAAAAACGATGATGAAAAAAACTATACATCCCCCGTAATAAAAAAATTGCCTTGAGTTATCCCACAAGGCTGGTTGGCGGGAAAAAGTGCAATTGCAGATTAATTGTATACCATGATAATTGGGAATGTTCGCCTGACAATAGCGTGACAGGTAGCAAACACAAGCGAGGGTTGTCGGTGGAGTTTTTAAGAGGAGACGTGTCCTGTCGACGACCAGTTTTTGGGACCTGATTATCGCAATAACTATTTTTTTAAAAAAAATCATACTTGGTGTGAAAACAAATAAGAATCGTTTTAATATATCGTCACTAAACTGATCATTATGGTGATGAATGACACCGAGATCAAAGATGCGGTCCGAAAAAGTTGGGATTGTTCATCGGTAACATATGATACAAGTCCTGGCCACCGGATTGGAACGCAGGCAGAGAAAGACGCGTGGAAGCGGGAATTGAGCCAGAACCTGCCATCATCACCCCAGGCGGTTCTCGATGTCGGGTGCGGGACCGGTGCGATGGGCCTCCTGTTTGCCGAGATGGGACACCACGTAACCGGAATCGATCTGTCGGAAGCGATGATGGCAAAAGCGCGCCAGAAAGCTGCTGCACAAAAACTTTCGATTGACTTAAGGATGGGAGATGCCGAACACCTGCCTTTCGGCGAAGAATCGTTTGACGTAGTAGTCAATCGCCACCTCCTCTGGACACTCCCTCACCCGGAGATTGCCCTGAAAGAATGGCACCGGGTTTTGAAAACCGGTGGCACGGCACTCATCATCGACGGGGTCTGGAAGGATAAGAGCGTTTCAACCCGGGCAAAACGGATGGTGAGCGACGGACTGGCCAAGATCTTCGACCGAACCCATCGCAGCCATTATGATACCAATCTCAGGAGCCATCTCCCCTATGACGGGGGAGTTCCGCACGAGACCATGGTATCCTATCTTGAGAACGCGGGGTTTACCGGCATCTCGATCCGGGATCTGATGTACATCCGCGAGATGCAGAAACCGCAGCAGCCCTGGTACCGGAGATTCGCACCGAGCAAGACGTACTACATCCTCGCTGCAACAAAACAGAACTGATTTGAAAAAATTTCAGAGTGATTATTATGAAAACAAAGACGCTTACCATAGTTTTACTTGTGTTCCTGCTCATTGCCGGAATATTTATTGCAGGATGCACGACCACGAATGCACAGGCAAGTCCCGCTTCGAACGCCCCTGCGGTTACGCAGGCAGGATCATCGCAGGCCTCAGCGGCTTCTGCCACCCAGGCATCGACAAGCCCCAAGATCCTGAAGATGGCTGACTTGTCAGCAATTACAAGTATTGACCCGGCTTCAGCGGGTGTGTTTGTAACGGAAAAATCAATGATTACCGAAGTGCTTGTCGGGGCTACCCCGGATTTCGTTCTTACCCCGAAGCTTGCTGCCTCCTGGAAACAGACCAGCCCGACAACATGGGAGTTCAAGCTCCGGGATGACGTGAAATTCCATAATGGTAAACCACTCACCGCAAATGAAGTGAAATTCTCCCTTGACCGGGTTGCCAAGATTGACGCCCGATCGAGAAGCATGATGAACTATAATAAAAGCAGGGTTGTTGACGATCATACAATCGAGGTCACGACCAACAAGCCCAATCCAATCCTCCCGGCGGTCATTCATTATTCCAACATGGCAGTCATCCACCCGGATTCCCTGAATGCACAGGGAAATTTCTCAGTACCGGTGGGTACCGGACCCATGATGTACGATTCATTTGATAAGCAGACCCGCGTGTTCACGGTTAAAAAGAATCCTGATTACTGGGGCGGAAAGGTAAGCCTCGACGGCATTGTTTTCACAGCAGTTCCCGACCATAGCAGCCGGACCCTTGCCATTGAAAAAGGGGAAATTGATTTCACCGTTGATTTGCCGTACAACGAAGCAGAACGCATTGATGCGCTTCCGGGAATTAATGTTGAAAAATATCTGACCCCAAGGGTTTACCGGCTGGTGGTAAACTTTAATCATGCCCCCCTCCAGGATATTCGCGTACGCCAGGCAATATCCCTTGCCATCAACCGTACGGATATTGTCGAAAATGTCCTGTATGGTGTCGGGCAACCCGCCAAGGGATTCTTCCTTCCCTCCATGTCATTCGGGAACAAGAACTTAAAGGAGCTCCCGTACGACCCGGTAAAGGCAAAAGCGCTTCTTTCTGAAGCCGGATACAAGGACACGAATGGGGATGGTATAGTCGAGAAAGATGGAAAGCCGCTTACGATTAACATCGTGACAGGGAATAACCGTCCCGGTCTATCTCCCATATCAGAAACCGTTGGAGCAGATCTGAAAGCCATTGGTATCCAGCCCAAGGTTGAGGTTATGGCCAGCGCTGCCTCCACCGACAGGGTAAATGCAGGGAGTTATGATTTGACCCTTGTTGCGCAGAATATTGCCATGGTCCCCGACCCGGGTTATATTCTTCCTAATTGGTTTAGAGAGAAAGGACCCGACAATGTTGGTCATTACAAGAATGCAACTGTGGAAGCCATGATCGATGACGCCTGGGCGACAACCGATGACAAGGAAAGGCTTGCCAAGTGGAACAGGATTGAAGCCGATGTGTATGAGCAATTGCCGATCATCCCTGTAGCAGATTACGGCGTATTGATCGTGAAAAAGGATACCGTCAAAGGCTACAAGTTTGATCCGACCGCTCATGACTTTGCGCTGGATTACGAGATCACCATTACCGAATAAGGAGATTGTGAATCTCAAATTCCACTCTTTTTTATGAGAGAACAAATCTAAACCAATCTCCCGAAAAAGAGGGGAAATATCCAGCAGTATGAAGCGATGGAAATTTAATAGGGGAAGGTGGGTTTGGTTTTTTCCAATTCTGTTTTCCGCATGAGTCTTATAACCTCATCATCTGTTTTCGTTTGTTATGCAAAATCTTACGGTTGAATGAGACATGCATAAGATACAATTTTATTAAATATTCATACTAAGTGTGAAAACAAATAAAAATCATTTTAAAACATTAGCGTCTATTTGATCAATATGGTGATGAAAGATGCCGAGATCAAAGATGCTGTCCGGAAAAACTGGGATGCATCGTCAGCGACCTTTGATACGAATCCTGATCATGGAATCGGGACTCAGGAAGAGAAAGAAGCCTGGAAACGGGAACTGATCCGGAACCTTCCAAAATCACCACTGGATATTCTTGATGTCGGGTGCGGAACGGGTGCGATGGGCCTTCTCTTTGCCGAGATGGGATACCATGTTACCGGAGTTGATCTCTCGGAAGCGATGATGACAAAAGCTCGCGAGAAAGCAGCTGAACGGAAACTTTCGATCAACCTTAAGAATGGTGACGCCGAACACCTGCCTTTCAGTGAGGGATCATTTGATGTGGTTGTTAACCGGCACCTTCTCGGATCGCTCCCTCATCCGGATATTGCTTTGAAGGACTGGCACCGAGTGCTGAAAAACGGGGGTACGGTACTTGTTGTCCATGGTATCCGGGAGGACAAGAGATTTTCAACCCGGGTAAAACAGGGATTGAGTGATGGACTTGCCAAGATCTTGGACCGTACCCGTCACAGCCATTTAGATAAGAAATTCCGAAGTCAACTGCCATTTAATAGCGATAATGGCGTGATCCCGAAGGATAAATTGGGATCATTCCTGGAGCGTGCGGAATTTTCCGGAATCTCCTTCCATGATATAACGTATATCCGCGAGATGCAGAGACTTCAGCAGCCGTGGTACCGGAGATTCGCTCCGACCCAGAGTTACTACATCATCTCTGCCACGAGACAGGGCTGATGCCTGATGACAGAATTCAGGATAGATTTTGAGATAGCATTGTTGTGATTATCATGAAAACAAGGACACTTGCTGTATGCTTATTGGTATTCCTGCTTATTGCCGGAATAGTTATCGCGGGATGTACGACTACAAAAGCACAGGCTGCATCATCGGAGGCCTCATCGGCATCTGCTACCCAGGCATCGACCAGTCCCAAGATCCTGAAGATGGCGGACTTGTCAGAAATTACCAGCCTTGACCCGGCTACTTCCGGCACATTTATCGGGGAAAAAGCGATGGTCACCGAACCGCTTATCGGGGCTACACAGGATTTCGTTGTGACCCCCAAGCTTGCCACATCCTGGAAACAGACCAGCCCGACAACATGGGAGTTCAAGCTCCGGGACGATGTGAAGTTCCACAATGGCAAACCGATGACTGCAAATGAAGTAAAATTCTCCTTTGACCGTGCGTGTAAACTCAACGCAGCAAATCGGGAGATGGCAGACTACAAGGGAAGCAGGGTCATTGACGATCATACGATCGAGATTACGACCAACAGGATCAACCCTGTCCTGCCTGCCATCGTGCATTATAACGGCTTTGGCATCATCCACCCGGATTCCCTGAATGCGCAGGGGAACTTCTCCATACCCGTGGGTACCGGACCCATGATGTACGATTCATTTAATCAGCAGACCCGGGTGTTTACTGTTAAAAAGAGTCCTGATTACTGGGCAGGGACCGTGAAACTTGATGGCGTTGTCTACTCATCAGTACCCGATCATAACAGCCGGACCCTCGCCATTGAGAAGGGGGAGATCGATTTCACCGTTGATTTGCCATACAATGAAGCGGACCGCATCGAAGCACTTCCCGGGATCAATGTTGAAAAATACCTGACACCGAGGGTTTACATACTGACGGTTAACCATGATCGTGCTCTCCTTAAGGATATCCGCATGCGCCAGGCACTATCCCTTGCCATCAACCGGACGGATATCGTCAATCATGTACTCTATGGAGTCGGACAATCGGCCAGGGGATATTTCCTTCCCTCCATGTCATTTGGGAACAAGAACTTAAAGGAGCTCCCGTACGACCCGGTGAAAGCAAAAGCGCTTCTTGCGGAAATGGGATACAAGGACAAGAATGGCGATGGTATTGTGGAAAAGGACGGACAGCCGCTCACGATTAATCTCTTAACGGCGACAAACCGTCCGGGCCTTGCTCCTATGGCAGAAACGATCGGATCAGATCTCAAAGCCATTGGTATCCAGCCCAATGTAGAGGTCATGGCCAGTGCTGCCAGTAGCGACAGGACAAAGGCCGGAAAATATGATCTGAGCCTTTCTGCAAGTAATATTGCCATGGTTCCCGATCCAGCATATATTCTTCCCCGGTGGTTCACATCGAATGGATCTTCCAATACTGGCCATTACAAGAATGCTACCCTGGATGCACAGATTGACGATGCGTTACACACGGCCGATGAAAAAGAGAGGCTTGCCAAGTGGAACAAGGTCGAAGCTGATGCGTATGATCTGTTACCAAATATCCCTGTTGCCGATTACGGTGTATTGATCGTGAAAAAGGATACCGTCCAGGGTTACAAGTTTGATCCTACCGCTCATGACTATGCGCTGGATTACATGATTACCCTCACGGGATAAGGAGAAGTGAACTCCAAGTTCTACTATCTTTTTTTTTGGAGAAAACATGCACTACTACCTTATCAAGCGGTTTGTATTCCTGGTACTGACTATCATCGCAGCATCAGCATTAGCGTACTTCATGCTGCATGCGGTACCGGGAGAAACAGCCGAGAACGTTGCCCGTCATACCCTCGTTGGAATAGAAGATGCAGTATCCGAACAGATGAAAGCAGAGATCTCTTCCAAGTACAATCTCAATGATCCAATATGGGTTCAGTATACGAACTGGTTATCCGCATTGTTGTTCAGCGGGAACCTGGGATCCTCATATGTTTACAAAGATACATCCGTGCTGACTTTAATCTCACTTGCTCTCGGCCCGACCATTATCCTTGCAACAGCGAGCATGCTGATTGTCATTATTGTGGGAATACCCCTGGGTATGTATTGTGCAGTGCATGAGAACAGCACCAGCGATCTCATTATCAGGGCTACGACCATCTTCAGCATCAGTTTTCCTTCATTCTGGCTTGCACTCATGCTAATCCTTGTCTTTTCCCTGGAACTGGACTGGCTTCCGGTTGCAGGGTATGGGACACCAGCTAATCTCGTACTACCGGCTGTTGCCCTCGCCCTCCACCCGACAGCGGTAGTTATTCGGATTGTCAGGACAAGCATGCTCGAAACGCTCGGGCAGCAGTATATCACGTTCGCCATTGCAAAAGGGCTCTCGTGGAGTCACATTCTGTGGAATCATGCCATCAAGAATGCACTCATCCCGGTCCTTACCCTCCTTGGCGTGTATTTTGGTCACCTGCTGGCAGGTACGGTCATCATCGAGAATATCTTTGCCTGGCCGGGAATCGGCAACCTTCTTATAAAAAGTGTCGATGCACGTGACATCCCTGTTGTCACTTCCTGCATCGTTGTGATCGTAGCGATGTTTTTAATTGTGAATTTCTTTGTAGACCTTTCGTATCATTTCATAGACCCGAGGATCCGTTATGAGTGAAGAAATTGTTATCAGTCCCAAAACCCGGCGGATGTTACCAGCAAAATCCATGCATGATTCTAACAACCGGTTGTATCGGGAAATTGCGAAACGCCCGGGCTTTCAGGTTTGTCTGGTTCTTCTGGGGCTTCTTATCATTGTTGCGATTTTTGCCCCCTATATTTCCCCCTATGATCCTGAGGCAATTTCTGTCAGGGATAAGAACCAGGGTATTTCATCTGCCCATCTCTTTGGCACCGACTTTTTGGGCAGGGATCTCTTCAGCCTTACCCTGTGCGGTGCCCAGACCTCACTGCTGATTGCATCGGTCTCGGTAGCTATTGCCCTTGCCTTTGGATGTGTTGTTGGCTGTATCGCGGGATATTACGGGGGGGTTGTTGATGAAATCCTCTCCCGCTGCGTTGATCTCCTCCTGGCGTTTCCCGGCATTATCTTTGCCCTTGCCCTGTTGGCATTCATGGGAGCCGGGATACTGAATTTGATCATCGCTATCACAATATCCCAATGGGCAATTTATGCACGTCTGATGCGTGGACAGGTAATCTCGATAAAAAACCTTGAGTATGTCCAAAGTGCCTATACTGCCGGCCTGCCGGACCGCCGTATCATGATCCGTCACCTTTTCCCGAATGCAATAATGCCGGTTTTGATTCTAGCGACACTTGATATTGGTCACGTTATCCTCTCAGTTGCCGGTCTGAGTTTCCTCGGCCTCGGTATACCCCCGGGAATACCGGAGTGGGGGTCCATGATAGGGGCGGGGAAGGAATTCCTGCGCACCGCACCGTTGAATGTCATCGTCCCCGGTCTTGCCATCACATTCGTTGTCCTGATCTTTAATTTCCTCGGTGAAGGACTCCGGGATATTCTCGATGTCCATAAGGACCAGGTGAATATCGGATGACGCTCCTCTCTGTCCAGGATCTCAATGTCCGCTTCCCTTCCGGGGAAGGAACTGTTCATGCCTCGCGTGATGTATCGTTCTCCATGGAGCCGGGTGAAGTATTAGGACTCGTAGGAGAGACTGGCTCGGGAAAATCCGTGATAGGCCAGGCAATCATACGGTTGCTTCCCACCAGCGCCCAAATCACCGGGAAGATCCGGTTTGACGGGCAGGAACTCACATCACTGCCAGATCATACAATGCACGCTCTGAGAGGGCGGTCCATCTCCCTTGTACCGCAGAACCCGTCCGGCTCCCTTGATCCTCTTGTCAGGAATGGCATGCAGATCGCTGAAATTTTTATTGAGAGAGGCACGGTAAAAAATACCGCATGGGAGAAAGCCTGCGCTCTGCTTGTCGCTGTTGGCCTTATTCCCTCAGATCAGATCGCAAAAGAATACCCCCACGAGCTCTCCGGGGGAATGCGGCAAAGGCTTACCACCAGCATCGCAATCGCTGAACATTCCCGCTTGATCATAGCCGATGAACCCACCAAGGGATTGGACTACCATGCACGGGCAACCACTGCCCAGGTGCTCTCGGATATCCGTACAAGGGAAAATGCCTCCCTTCTCTTAATCACACATGATCTGTACCTCGCCGAACATCTCTGCGACTGGATTGCGGTCCTCTATGCCGGGGAGATAGTCGAGATCGGGCCCGCTCACCAGATCTTCACCCAACCCCGCCATCCCTACACGCAGGCTCTGATTAAAGCCATGCCAAAGAACGGGCTCGTACCGCTCGACGGCCAGAGCCCCAGCCTGATGGCAATTCCCAAAGGTTGTTGCTTTGCGGACCGGTGTTCCTGCCATTCTGAAATATGCAGTAAGGAGCATCCGGGTCTTATACAAGGATCACTGAATGGAGGTGTCCGGTGTCATCACCCGTTCTGCAGCTGACCGGGCTCTCCAAGTCATACGGCCACGGGGACATCTTCTCGGGGATATCGTTTGAGGTCGGCAGCAGCAAGACCGTTGGACTCTTTGGCCAGAGCGGGTCGGGAAAAACTACCTTGGGGCGCTGTATCATGCGAATTGAAAATCCCAGCTCCGGCCACATCATGATGCAGGGTATGGATCTCGCCCGCATGGGATTGAGAAAACTGCGGGAACTACGCCCCTCATTCCAGATGATCTTCCAGCACCCGGAGGTCTCCTTGAACCCCCGCATGACCCTTGCCGAGAGTGTTGCTGAGCCCCTCATGGTCCACAAGGGAATCGGTATGGATGAAGCACTCAAAGAGATCGCTCCGCTCATCAGGCGCGTCGGGCTCAGGGATGAGCATCTCGCACGGTATCCCCACCAGCTCTCGGGAGGCGAGGTCCAGCGGGCGGTCCTTTCCCGGATCTTCTCGCTCCAGCCAAAACTTGTCGTAGCCGATGAGCCAACATCGATGCTGGATGTATCCGTGCAGGCGCAGGTCCTGCGGCTGATGCAGGATCTCCAGAAGGAGACCGGAGTATCTTATCTCTTCATATCGCATGATCCGGATGTGATGAGCGTGATGTGTGACCAGGTACTCTGGCTTGACCATGGGAATGGGGTGATGTATGACAGGACAGCATTCCTTGACCGGGTCAAAACGGAATATACCCCGGTTGCGCCCGCATAATGTTTCCGGTACCTGAAGGGCCGGATAACCGGCCTTTCTGCAAATCTTTCGATGGTTCCCTGACAGGAGTAAGATGATGAAGTGCACAACAACCGTTCCCAACAATCATTGGTTTTTTTCCCGGGGCAGGAGTGAGAGCAGGCAATCATGAATGCAATTGAAGCGCACAATCTCTACAAGTCTTTTGGGCCGGTCACTGCGGTCGATGATGTCAGTCTTTCTGTGAAAAAAGGAGAAATTTTTGGCTTTCTGGGGCAGAACGGTGCCGGGAAGACCACAACCATCCGCATGCTGACCGGCGTTTTGATCCCGGATTCCGGAACGGTGAGGATATGTGACATGGATATCCTCAAACAGCCCCTTGAAGCCAAGATGAATATGGGAGTTATTCCCGAAAACGGTACCGTCTACGCGGATCTCACCGCTGAACAAAACATTCTCTGGACGGCAAAATGTTACCATATGGACCGGGCTACACGGGAAAAAAAGGCCCAGGAGATCCTGATCCGGTTGGAGCTGGATGGGCGAAAAGATGATCTTGTCAGGACATTTTCCAAGGGTATGCGGCAGCGGATCAGCATTGCCTGTGCCATTGTGCATTCCCCTCCGGTCCTTTTCCTGGACGAACCGACAACCGGCCTTGACGTGATAAGCCGGCGGCTCGTGATCGATACGGTACGGCATATGAACCGGGAAGGCAGCACGGTCCTGATCACGACACACAACATTGAAGAGGCAAGTACACTCTGCTCTGCCATCAGCATCATCCATAAAGGAAAGATTATCGCAACCGATAGTCCGGAAAAACTTAAGAAACGTTTTGATACAACGAGCTTCATTGAGATCTCGTTTGAGCAGAAAGTTCAGGGCAGGATGCTGATGGCCGGCAGTATCTCGCATGCTGAACCCTTGGGGGATAAGTGGCGGATCTATACCGATGATGCAGATCGTGCAGTCAAGGACCTGGCAAGGATTGCTGAGCAGAACAACCTGAAGATCGTCTCGGTTGCAACCTCGACTCCCACCCTTGAGCAGGCATTCATTGAAATGACGGAGGGTGCCTGATGGATCTGCGGATGTTTATCTGGAGCGTGCTGATGGTCACCGAGAAGAATATGCGGATCTACTATTACAAGGGGTCGGTCGTGATCTTCGGCCTTCTCTTCCCGTTCATCATGTTCCTCACCTTCTTTATCGGGCGGAATCTTGATCTTATTCTGTTCTTTCCCGGTTTTCTCGGGATGATGCTCTTTTTCTCTGCATCGTCAACAGGCCCCCTCATCACCCCGTGGGAAAAACGGGAGAAGACCTACGAGCGGCTCGTCTCCCTGCCGGTGGTTATTGAAAGTATCATCCTTGGCGATATTCTCTCGGGAGCGGTGTTTGGTTTTGTTATTACCACTCTTGTCTGGATAGCGGGTTCGTCTATCCTGCACCTGCCTCTTGCAAATCCTGCGGTTCTCATCGCGGCCCTTCTCTTAGGATCGCTCGCATTTGCCGCGCTCGGTACCCTGCTCTCTTCCCCGGCTACGAACACCCCTTCCAATATCATGATGTTGTCCAACCTTGTGCGGCTCCCGCTTATCTTTGTGAGCGGCATATTTATCCCGCTCAACCAGCTGGGGACGTGGGCATGGACAAATATGCTTTCCCCGCTCACCTACCTCGTTGACCTGTTCCATACGGCAATTAACGGAGACGGGGTCTATTCACCGGTTCTTGACTCCACAGTGCTCATAATCGTTATCTTCATATTTGTGGTGGCTGCAAAAACCATCCAGCAGCATAACCTGTTGAGCGGGAGATAACCGGAGTAAGGGGAGGGAAGTTCTGGTATGGTAACGGTTTTTAACGCGAAACGGCTGCATCTTTCTCCGGATCGCAGGATGATATATTATCTCAGCCTGCTCGGTTTTTTTGCAATCTTTTCAACAACACTTTCAAAGAGCCCGGTATTACCCCTCTTCTCCCGGGCACTCGGTGCAGATGATGCAATTATCGGTCTTGTCTCTGCATTTTCGCCGCTTGCCGGTATTTTATTTTCCTTTCCGGTTGGTGTTCTTTCAGATCACTTCGGGCGAAAACGCCTCCTTGTTGCATCCGGTGCTGTCTTCCTCATTGCCCCCTTTCTTTATCTTTTCATTAACGATCCTCTCTGCCTTATCCCCGTACGGTTTTTCCATGGTACAGCCACAGCAATTCTCGGACCGGTAATATCAGCAATTATATCGGAGCGGTTCCCTGAAGCCAAAGGTGAGGTGCTGGGACAATATTCCTCCTCAACGCTGGTAGGCCGGACCCTTGCGCCCCTCACCGGAGGAATGATCCTTGCACTGTTTGCCGGGTATCCCGGGCTTATCCCTTATCGCATGGTCTATATCCTTGCGGGTATAGCGGCTATACCGGTTTTTGTCATGGTGCTCCGTTACCAAGAAGTGCAATCCAGACCTCTCGCAATTCTTCGGATATCAGTATTCAGGGACAGCCTGGTCCGGTTTTTGACCGATTCCCGGCTCCGGGCAACAGCATCTGCCGATATGGCGATTTATTTTGCATACGGTGCGCTCGAAACGTTTCTTCCTCTCGTTCTCCTCACTCAGGGAATTGGTGTTTTCCTGACCGGGATCATCTTCTCTGTCCAGGTACTGCTTATTGCAGGAACGAAACCATTCTTTGGAAAACTTGCTGACCGCTTCGATAAACGCATCCAGATTATTGCCGGGCTCCTAATCATCAGTATCTCCCTGGCTGCCATCTCCCTGGCCACTACCTTTGCCGGTTTTCTCACCTCGAGTGTCCTGTTCGGGCTGGGGCTGTCACTATCCAGTGTAGCAACCAGCGCTTATATTGCGGATATTGCAAAACCCGACCAGATTGGAGCATCCATGGGAGCTCTTTCTTCAATAATGGATATCGGACAGACCTCAGGCCCGGTTGTCACCGGAATACTTATCGGAATCGCAGGTTATAGGTATGGTTTCCTTGCATCTTTCCTGCTGGTTGTCCTTGTCATGGCATTCTTTACGGTTTCTGTTAGGGATAATAGAGGAGGGTGAATTCTGTTTTTAAAAAAGACGATGGTTTTTATGATTATGTTATGATTATGGCAGGTTCCTGATTTTTATGCAAAGGTAACGGTCCCGGAATTTAATTGGTGAACCCCATAAACAATGAATTTTTCTATCCCTGCAAATCCTGCTTGTGATAATTTTCGCCCTGTTTTACAGTCTCTAAAAAAAGAATAGATGATTTACCTGTCCAATCAGCCCCCAACGGTCCAGTCCATCCACTGAACGGAACGCAGCTGTTTTGCGGTAGTCTCATCCACGCCATACAGGTTCTCATAGAACTGTAAGAGCCAGTCCGAGAGCTGGATATCTGAGAACTTGTCCGGGTATGCTGCTTTTGCAATTACCATCACATCGATGGGGTATTCAAGCCGTTTTCCGCAGTTGCAGGGGGTCCAAGGAAGAGCCGAGACCTGCTGGTTTTTAACCGCCGACAGTCCCTGGAGGTTCTGATAATACGGAGCTTCGTAGAGTTCCATAGGCGGATGGTACCCGTTTGCTGTACAGAGAACGATCTTGTCGGGATTGTTTGCAAGAATCTGTTCGGCACTCAGGGTTTTGAAATTAGCACCGCTTTCATTGAATGAATTTTTGGCATTCACCAGGTCCTGGATGAAGAACGATTCGATGGTTCCTGACCCGAACACCTGCCCTGCCCCACCCTGGGTCCGTGCAGTTGGGGAAAGTCCGAGAATGAGGACGCTCGGTTTTTTCGCATCAGCTATATTCCGGGTCCGCTCCCGGATCATATTGACTTGCCCTTCAAGGTACTGGCTCAGTGTCTTAGCCTGTGCTTCCTTTCCAAATACTTCCCCGATGATCCGGATCTCATCGCTTATACCGGATACCGTTGCAGTCTTGTAAGCATTCGGTCCGTAGGTCACTACCAAGTGAATGTTCAGGGACTCGATGGTTGCAATAGTCTTTTTCACATTCTCATCATCCGGATACCGCAGGGTACAGTCCCCGAGCCGGAGGATTACGAGGTCCGGTTTGAGTCCCGCAAGGGTTTCATAATTGATTGCAACACTCGACTCGCCGATTCTTGGCAGGGTTCCAATCTTGGGATCCAGGTACAGTACCGGGTTCATTCCGGCCTGGTAGGTGACATTCTTGCCTTTTACCGAAGGGAATGTGTATGTAAAGTTCCTTTGGATACAGCTGGAACCTACACCGACAAGCGTATCCTGCACGCCGAATCGTATCATCACTCCTTCAACCAGCCCATCGCTTATGGTGACAACCCTTTTGATATCGGTCGGGATCTTGACGGCTACTCCCCGACTGTCAATCACGGTCTTGTATCCGGGTGTGGAGGAATCTGCCGGTTTTACACTTGTTTTTTCTGACTGCGATGGCTGGGTGCATCCAGCACAGAGAAGCGCCACTATGACGATAATCGTAAAAACTAACTGCCAATTCTTATTCATGATAAACTCACATCAATCCTGCATTTTTTGTTTTTTTGTTCTCCTTACATACATCTGCAAAAACCCGGATGAACTGATAATTTATCGTTTCATTCAAACCTCCCATGAGAGCCTGACGCCGGTTGTGGTTCCCGGGAGGGAAAACTGCCCGTTTTTCCGGATCATTACATCATCAAGATATGCCCTGATTATCGACTCCTGCACGGGAGTCGATATCCCGAACTGCACCCTGAGATCCGCCATGGCAGAACTGATATCCGGATATAATCTGGTATGATCCAGGTGTCCTGATGCAACATCCGGGATGATACCCATCGACCAGAGGACGTTGAATAGGACATCAGCCTTGGGGCCGGGAATATACTCTTTTCCGTGCAGCTTCGGCCAGAGGTCAACCATTGGTTTTTCCCAGGAGGTGATTCCACCGAACCAGAACAGGAAGATCCGTTTTGATGCAACAGCGGTCATCTTTTCGATAGCTTGCCTGATGTCGGGCATCCCCAGCGAGTGACATGCAAAGACAATATCATAGGGTCCATTAAGATCGGCAGCCGGGTCGATATCTTCCCAGCGTTTCTGAATCACCGTGAGATTCGAGATCCCTTTTTTTGCTGCATATTCTTTCATCACTTCGGTCATCCCGGCAGCTGGTTCAACCGCAGTCACCTGCCCGGCAAGATTTGCGAGAGGGACTGCAAGGGTTCCCGGACCAGCACCGATATCAAGGACTGTGCTCCCGGGACCCGGTTGCAGCACGTTAATTACATTGCTGATCCGTCCGGGATTTTGTTCTGACTGGAAAAGAAACTCCTCTGCTTTCTTTTTTGATTCCCAGACCGTGGCGCATTCTCCCCTTCCCCTCAATTCAACGTTCTTCTCGTAGCGATCCTTCCAGATACCGTTCCAGTCAATTGATTGGTAATCCATAGTTTTTCCTCCCGTCATGTTTTGGGATTTGTTCCTTTGCACGAATCATAAGGTTGTTCAGCAGCGCTGACCGGACTGCACCGTTCCTTTTTTTCGGTAATACACCGGGGCATCACCATCCTTACTCCATCATTGGATCTCACTGAGCAGGTATCCTTGTAAATCAGGTCGAGGATCTCCTCATTGATTACGTCCCGGGGATGGCCGTCGGCAACAACACCCGCATTTGCAATGACAATAACCCGGTCGCAGAACCATGCCACGTGGTTGGGATCGTGGCTGCAGGCAAGGATGGTCTTTCCCTCTTCGGTAATTTTTCGCATAATCTCCCAGATCTTCATCTGGTTGTGAAAATCAAGGGTTGACGTCGGTTCATCGAGAAACATGATTGGTGTATCCTGCGCAATTGCACGGGCAATCAGGACCATCTGGCGCTGTCCTCCGGAGAGTTGGTTGTAGGGGCGATCGGCAAGGCTGGAGATTTCCAGCTGGTCCAGGGCATCGAGCGCAATCTCCTTGTCTTTTTTCTTCACGCCAAAGAGACCGCCAAGATGCGGCGTCCTTCCCATCAGGACAACTTCCCGGACCAGGTACGGGAATGGCGGCTTATGTTCCTGGGGTACATACGACACGATCTTTGCGAGAGCTTCAACCGGTTTTCTCGATACATCTTCTCCATCCATATGCACAGTGCCTTTGTGAAGAGCGAGAAACCGGAGACAGCACTTGAAGAGCGTGGTCTTCCCGCAACCGTTCGGCCCGAAAAGGCCACAAAGCTCTCCTTTGTTCACGGAGAACGAGACTCCTGACAGGACCGGAAAACCGGCATACGTATAATGGACATCTTTTACGTGAAGCACGGCAATCACCCGAAAATAACCCGCCCCTTGTTTCTCAGGAGATAACAGAGATATGGAGCTCCAAGGATCGAGGCTATGATGCCTACGGGAATTTCTGCATTCGTGAGAGTCCGTGCAAGGGTATCACAGATCATAAGGTATATCCCGCCCATCATGAATGACGCCGGGATTACGTACCGGTTGTCCGGCCCGAGAAGAATTCTTGAGGCATGAGGCATCATCAGACCGACCCAGGCAACGATGCCAACAAGAGAAACGGCAAATGCCGTGATAGCAGTTGCAATCCCGATAACAATGAACTTGTATTTCTCCGGGTTCACCCCTAGTGTTCTTGCCTCATCGTCCCCCATGGAGAGTATATTGAGTTTCCATCCCAGCGCCCAAAGGATAATGAAGCCTATAGTAACAACCGGGACAAGGATCCGGACATCATTCCACGTGGCATAGTAAAATCCCCCCATCATCCAGAAGACAATCTCTCTCAGGGCTGCATCAGTCGAGAGATATTTCAGGAGCGAGACCAGCGCTGCAAAGATTGAGCCGACAATAACTCCTGCGAGAATGAGAGTGACAACCGGGGTCTCACCCCGGACACGGGCAAGGAGGTACGCTACAGCTACGGCAATGGACCCGAATGCAAACGCGGATAATTGAAGCGAGAAGAAAATTGCAGGAAAGACAATGCCAAGAGCTGCACCGAATGCCGCCCCGGAGGAAACGCCAAGGATATACGGCTCTACGAGCGGATTTCTGAAGACACCCTGGAAAACGGCCCCGGCAATTGCAAGTGCTCCCCCGACAAAAATGGTGAGCAGTATCCGCGGTGCCCGTATGTCCCAGATGATCGTGTTGTTGAGTTTTTCGATATTCGAGATGTCACCGAAGGTCATATGGATAAAAACAGTACGATAGACGTCCATGACCGTAAAACCATATTTACCCATAACGATGGCCGCTAATGCCGTGGCAAACAGGAGCACGGCAATAAAAAAAAGAATAAGAATCTTCTTGTATTCTGAAAATCCGCCAACATCATCGTAGCCCATCTTTTCGAGCAGTCTTTTTAATCGTGCAGTTCCCGTCATCGTGCTCCATTCCCTGAAACAATAATTCGCAACGGGTGGAACAGGGTATTAATATCGTGAATTTTTTCAATCCCGAAGCCATTGGATTCCGGATTTTTTGAAAATACGATCGAAGGATTACATTGGCCAGTGCATTCTGCAACAGTGATCCATATGTCGTAATATACAGCGGATGCAACCGAATAGCGTATATCGGCAGATCGTGGCATTTCCTGAAATTTCTCGGCATTTTCCGAGGGGAAAAAATTGGATTTTGGATTTTCTCTTATTCCGGAATCATCCATGAACTATTTCTTATTACATAATAAAATAAAAGTATTACTAAACGTGATTTGCCCCAAAAAATAAACACACTTTTTTGCAATTCATATAAAAATTTGGAATCCAATTGCCTACAGCAACCGGTGCAGATGAAAGACCCAACTTACAACCCTGCCACAAAAATAAGGATTATGACAACGAGTAGCGTTGCCATCTGCGTCATGGAAAAATCGAGAGCAGTTACCCTGATTCCGAGAGATTTCCCAAACAGTGCGATATTTGTCGGAAGCCCCGATTTTATCTGGCCTATGCCCAGGTGGAGCGAGCGCGACAAGGCATAGATGATAAGACACTGGATGAAGGTAAGGTTCTCCTGGACTGCGACAGTACCGGTTGCAGAAATGGCAGCTACCTGGCTCACAAAAGCGGCGGCAAAAACAATAATACTCGATGCCGGCAGGTTAAAGAAAGCGAGCAACGGGCTCAGGAACGATGTGAAGTATTCCTGTGCGCCGATATTGAACAGGATTATTATTATTGCCCCTGTCGGGATGAGAATAAGGGCAATCTCATAAAATTCCTGCACGCTGTCGATAAGGCATTTCCTGAGAGTGCTCTTCCAGGTTCCGGTTTTATGGGGATGGACTTCAAGCGGTATCCGGGTACAGTTTTTTTCTTCCCGGGGAATGGGTTCAAGAAATATCCTGCCCCCGATAACTCCTGCCATCGTAATGCCGATACAGATCGTGAATTCCACTATTAGTATGCCTCCACCGGTTACAATCCCAAATACAGAAAGTGCAACCGGTGCCAGGAATAAGATGATGGTGTTGATACCCTTCGGGAAATACGAGATGATGACGGTAATAAAGACCTGTTTATCTTCCAGGGTTTTCTCTCTTACACTTTCTGATAACATTGCGAGCGCTGAATAGGAATTGAGGAGATACAGGGATAAAATCGAAGAACATTTCGCCGGCAAGTGTGCAGCCCGTGCAAAATAGGACATCGGAAGTCCGATCAGGTCGAAATACGGCGAGGTTTTGATCAGGTTGGCTATGAAAAATCCTATGAAAATGAATGGCAGCACTTGGCGGAAAAAATTTAAAATCTGCCAAAGGATGTTCAGGAAATCCATGAATGCCTCAAGGTATGAATTGGCCGGATGCTTCTGTTTTTCGTGAAGGAATCTGACGTATTGGACATCATTTCTTTTTTTTTGTTTTTTCATTCATCAGTTCCGGAGCCATTCATCCCATGGCCCACACGGATTATAGGGGAGTTTTTTACCGTTTCGAAATATACCTCGGTATATGCATCGTGAGAGAGGCCCTCAGGCTGGCACTTTCTTCTCTTGAGAAGATCTTTTTGCAACGGCAGATATTCTCAGATTTGAGCCCCCGAGCCTTTAGATATACAGATTGTAAGTAAATAAATAAGACTTTTTTGAATTAGTGCTATAAATTAAAAAAATATTATTACTATAACTGCGCAACACTTCATTGGTGTAATAAGAACCACCCCTAGGTGAAAATATGGACAAAATGGTTTTAATGGTATTTGGCCACGAGATCTGGCTCGAGGGCATGAAAGAGAAGGGAAACAATGTCGACATTAAACTGATGTATGGTCATAATATGAAGACCGATGGGCATGTCGACCCGAAGAGAATCTCCTCGGTTGTGTATGGTCCCGGCAGGAAAAAGATTGTCCCGGATATCAAATCAAAGACAGACCATCATATCGTTACATTCACGGGAGAAAAAGCGGGATACTATATTCCGGTTGTCGACCTTTCACCCCTCGTCATATCGAAAACAAAAAATGAAGAGTATAAGCAGGGCCCAAAGAAGATGTACAAGGATATTACCTATGCCGGTGCGTTCCACCAGATGGCAAAAAAGATTGTTGCGGTTGGGGAGGTCGGCAAATATACCGCACGGCATGTGCATGGCATACTCGATATCCTGCCGGAAAACCCGCAGCTTGCCAAGGGCACAGACATCAGCATGACTCTTCTTTATGAAGGAAAGCCCGTTAAAGGGGTGACCGTGAAGGCTGTCTCAAAGGAGGAAGGAAAAGACCTGGCAACCGGAGTAACTGATGCAAAAGGCATTGTTAAGTTTCCCATCACGCGCAAGGGCACCTGGATGTTCATTGCACGGCACAATGATCCATCAAAAGCAGTGGAAGATGAATACGATGAGACGGTATTCGTAACCACGCTGGTGATGGAGACCATCTGAATATGATAAAGATCATTGCAACGGGAAAAGGGGGCGCCGGTAAGACAACCGTGATAGCTACCCTGTCCCGCCTTCTTTCACGGCAGGGGTTCCGGGTGCTGGTAATTGACACCGACCCCAGCATGAACCTTGCGATGTCTCTTGGTATACCTTTTACAACAACGAGGACACTTGCCGAAGATAAAATCGGCATACGCGAACAGCTGCTCGGGGACGAACCCGATGATGACGGCGGTCACGGGCACAAACATGACCATAACCAGCCTGTCAGTATCGAGAAACTCCTGAGACTATATGAAGTGTATGCACAGGATAACGTGAGAGTTCTTGTTATGGGCACCATTCCCTATGGGGGTGCTGGTTGTATATGCTCCTCTATTTCCTTAGTCAAGATCTTGATCGAACAGATAGCTTCCCGGACGGATCGATACGATTTTGTCATCATTGATTCCCAGGCCGGCTCAGAGATCCTCGGAAGGGGCCTTGCGGTTGATTTTGATTATAACCTTATCGTCACCGAGGCATTTCCGAAATCGATGGAAGTTGCACGGCATGTCATGAAGCTGGCCGGCGACCTCCATATCAAAAAACAGGTTGTTATCGTAAACAAGGTAAAAGACGAAGATGAGACCGGCCGGGTCTCACAAGAATTGTGCCTGAACGGGGAAACCCTTTATCCGGTACGATACGATGAGCGGGTAGCCGAAGCTGATCGTAACGGGCTGCTCATTCTTGATTCTGCCCCGGACTCACCATCGGTAGGAGACATCCGGGCGGTTATGGACATGATAAAAGAATCCTGCAATTCGTAGAGGAGGTTGTTTGCGATGTGCGAGTTTACGGTATTCCTGGAAGAGAACGGGGAGAAGAAAAAAATTGCTGACAACGTTGTCAAAGCCAAACGAAGGGAAGGAAAGGTCGTCCTGACAAATGCTTCCGGTACAATTTCGAAAGTAGACGGGGTGACTATCGAAGTCGTAGATACCCTCATGCAGGAACTGGTCCTTAAAAAAGTGTAAGTAAAAAATAATAAGAGCGGGAATGAAATGGGCAGTGCACCATGTGAGTATTGAGCCCAGTACTTCACTAATTTTTAGCTCGGGCTATAGAAAACAGTAAGATCTAAATAGGCAGCGGGCGCCGGATATGGTCAAACACCGGCAAATTGCCCGCCGAATAAAAAATGAGCTCCGAGCAGAAGATTGTTCCGAAATTGCAGTTGAAGCAATAAACCGGAACATCACGATTCCGATCAACGGCATACTAAAGCAAAAGACGATCATTCAATCGCTCGTCGGCATGTCAGCGACCAAACTTTCCGTTCATTCCATCAATAAAGTTGTAGAAAAAGTCCCGTGTGAAACGTCAGTCAGATACCATTTATCCAAGCTTGATTTAGATTCACTTCTGGAATTACAATCAAAGATCCTCACTTACTCAAACAATCAGATCCTTGTTCCCGGGAAATCGTATCATTTTGCCATAGATTTCACCGACGATCCTTATTATGGTGAAATTATCGACGCGAACAAAGATTACATCCTCAAGAGCAAAATGAAGAAATCAACAACGACATTTTACTCGTACGTTTCGCTTTACATCACAACAAAAGGTCAACGGCAGACCCTTGCAGTTTTCCCGGTAAAAAAGGGAGTGTCAAAGGTCGATTACATTCGGAAATTCCTGGCTATAATTAACAACGCAAAAGTGACTATCACCGTTCTCTGTCTCGATCGAGGTTTCTACTCAAACGAAGTGTTTTCGTTTCTCCAGAATGAAAACATCCCGCATATCGTGCCGGTGAGAAAATACGGCAAGGACCTCAAGACAATTCTTAGGGGGAATCATTCCCGGTATGCCCAGTACACGATGAGGGGGACCGGTAAACCTCTTGATCTTACTCTCGCAATTGATGTCCAGTACCTTCAGGGAAGGAATAAAAAATTCGGGAATGTGAATCTCGGTTACGTCGTGTACGGCATTGATTGGAAACCCCGAAGAGTCTATCTGGTCTACAAGAACCGGTTCGCTATCGAATCTTCATACCGCATCCGGAACATCGTGAAAGCTAAGACCTCTTCCCGTAATGTTGTGCTCCGGTACCTCTTGACGATAATCTCGTTCCTCCTCAAGAATATCTGGGTGGCTCTTCAATGGATGTTCTTCTCAAAGGTTCAACGAGGGCCGAGAACCATCGACCAAGATTTGTTCCGGTTTGATCTCTTCCGACTCTTCGTCTGGGAAGGGCTCCGGAAAAAACTCAAATTTGTATCAGTTGTTTCTGTTCTTCGATCTCTCGGTTGATTGGTGGTTGGTAACGATCGATGACTATCCAAAGTTCATGGAGGAAAATTTAGAGAAGTACTGGTCCCGCAAATATATCTCGGATGCTCCAGATCTCCCCATTTAACCTCTGGGAAAGCTTCACTAAATCCTGCAACATATTGTGCACCCATCCGCCGTTTATCTACCCATTTCTTAAAGGGACTGTATATAGTGATATCCTGATTTGTAAGCTCCTCAATTTTCGGGAGATATTTTCCCTCATCGTCGTGAGATCCGAACTCTTTAATATAAGCTTCTCTTAAAAAGTTATTATTAACTAATTCGCCTTTAACGACATGCGCCAAGGCGCCAAAATATTTTGCTTCAATTTCTTCTTTCAAAGAAGGCCATATTGAATTTGGCTCTAATCGTCTATAATCAGCCTCACATTTATCCACTGCTAAATAAAATTCAGTCACAACTAACACATGCTTATTATCTAAAAAATCTGGAGTATAAATATAAAAACATGACTATTTTGAAGTGAGAGAATTACTTATACAAAGATTTATTTGTCTGGTTTTACTTGTTCCAAATGCCAGATCACATTATTCCGAGGTTCATTCCTGTAACAGCGGATCAGATTGGATGACACTCGTACCGGTATCCGGCGATGAGCTCCCCGAGATCTGTATCACGAACAGCCATAACCTGCGGCAAATGACACGTTCCGGGACTTCTGCTGCACGCAAGTCAGGCCCCGCTTAGCGTAAATTTGGTTTCCGGTTCACCACCACCTCTGCCATATCGCGGTCGCAAGCTCCCAATGCCGGTAAAATTCCCAAAACCAAAACGCCTGTTCGCTTATCAACTCGAACAACTCAAATTATTTTCACTGAATATTCTTCGGGTCTAGGAAAAAAATTCTCCAAAATGTTTCAAAATTTTTCTGAACATGAGATCGCAATGCCAAAATTTTTCAAAAATTTCCGAGAAAATTTTCCCGGGCGTTTGCAAAATTTGATCCCCCAACTTACCCTTTAATGTCGTAGAACCTGGCCAGATCCCCTCAGCTCCTGACTTCACTCCACCCGCAATCCGGGCCCGCAACGGCCTTCATTCCCCATAATTCCCAAACAAAGCCCGGCCCGATCTCATTCTTGGGGAAGATCCCCCGATGTCAGATAGAAAACTCCTAGAATAACAGCATGTACAAGGGGTCCGGGAAAAAACCCATAAAATCCACGTCGATAAACGCCGGAATATTCCCGGATCGGAGCCCCAAAGCTGAGCTTCTTTTCATTTCCCACCCACCTCCCTTAATCTGAAAAACGATCGGCCCTCCAAATGCTGCTATTAGCGGACATTTTAGAGCCCGTTAACCCCATAATCCCGCCAAACGGGGCTAATTGTGCGATTTTCCAAAAACAATAGTGTCGTTTTTCCATGAATTACTGTCATTTTTGAGGCCGGGGCTCCTGCCCGTGATGCTGGTCTCCGACGGAGAAGTGAGTTGAGCGGAATGCAGGTATCCAGGGGGGTGTCTATCGACAATGCAATAATTGTCTCCCGTCCAGCGAAACCCGGCCAGCCGCCGGGCTGTACACAAACCCTATAATAATTCCCGACAAATATCCCATAC